>Ga0272449_1000014_pt1 | contig 298112 bp, 238 predicted proteins | sample YNPCB0241_FD_198679 | JGI IMG/M metagenome (GOLD analysis project Ga0272449, IMG submission 198679) | Hot spring sediment microbial communities from Yellowstone National Park, WY, United States - YNP-CB-024-1 | ecosystem: Environmental > Aquatic > Thermal springs > Hot (42-90C) > Sediment... | reverse complement strand
ACACCACATGCAATAAAGTCGCAATCCTTGTTTTATTGGAAGTGGTTCTCTGTCTTGTAAAGGTTTTAGTGTTTAACTTTTAAAAATTATGTCGCAATCCTTGTTTTATTGGAAGTGGTTCTCTGTCAAATTTAAAAATATGGAATATTTTAATTTTAAAAGTCGCAATCCTTGTTTTATTGGAAGTGGTTCTCTGTCAGTACCTTCAACAACCAACTAATTATCAGTGATTTAAACTTATATAGAAACCTATTTTTAACATATTTTAACATATACTTTTCAGTTTGCAAAGTTAATATTTTTAAAAAAATAAAGTATTAGGATTGTTTATAAAAATTGTTAAATCTATTTCATGACCTATAACCTGCATAGCTCTTAATTCATCTGCCGTTACTGGTATCATTACTATACTATCGTGATTGTCATACATCTCATTTATTTCTTTTAATGTATTTTTTATCTCATCATAAGTTTTTCTATTACTCGATGCTATAAATATCGACTTCTGAATTCTTACACATCCCTTCTTCTCAAGATATTTTGCAACACAATTTCTTATTTTATTATCTTCAATATCATACATTATAAAGTATAACATATCTATTGGTTTTGACTGTTTTACTAAACCAATAATTTTTTTTATCCTCTCATCTAGTTCAGATATTTCTTCAATTTCCTTATCTTCTCTCATCACTACTTTATTGCCTCTTATACCTGCCTTTTTAAGCAGTCTTATTATATCATTATAAGGTATCTCATTCATTTTTACCTAAAAATTAATTCCTGCTTTAAAATTATTTTGGCTTTTTCTATTAAATCTTTATCCATACCTTTTTTCATTGCATCTATAATAAAATATCCAAATTCTGTTATAAAAATATTTATCTCAGCCCATGTCCTATTTTGTGAATATAATAAAATTTTTTGACCTCTAAAAATTTTTTTTATTTCAACTATTATACCTTCTTCTGTTAATCTTTGTATTATATATCTATTTTTCTTCTCAATCTTTTCATAATATTCTTTATATTTTTTAACATATCTATATTGTTTTGTTATACCTACTTTTTCCTTAATTGAATTTATTATTTCTTCTGTTAAGTTTTCCTTATTTTTTTCAATCAACAAACTTTTTTTCTGGTAATTACTTTCCAGAGAAATATCTTCAAGGAGTAACGATGTTGCTATTTTATTACAATTTTCATTATAGTAAAGATTTTTATCATGATTTATATAAAAACAATCTTCAATTTTAACTTTTGTTATATTTATTTTGTTATTAAAATTGATTTTTACAAACTTATTTATAAAATCATCATTGATTTTATGATATAAAACTTCATCATATATAGGTTTATCAAGTTCAAATAATACAAGAATTTTGTCGTTTTCAATTGTTCTAAATGCACACACAATATGTTCAATTTTATTAAATTGTTTATATATATTTTTATTAAATTCAAAAATGAGTGGTAAATAATATATACAGCCAAAATTTTCTTTTCTTATATAAGGTGGGTTGTATATACCAAATGTAAAATAAGGCAGTAAACTTAAAGAATTAAGGAATTTATCTTTATCAATTTTTTTTATGTTTTTAATATTATTTATAAGTTCTTTATATTCATTAGGTGTATTTATTAACAAATGTATAAGTTGTTGAAGGGAAATTGTTTTAAGCTTATCATTTTTATTATTTATATTTAGTCCAAATTGTAACATAATTAATTACATTTTTCCAAAAATATCAGCCAACCTTTGAGCATACAATTCAATATGGGTAAGTCTAGTTCGCTCAAGCCCGTTCATTGTAATTATCTCATCGAGATAATCATTCATACTTTGAATAACTATTCTACGTCCTAGATTTTCAAGCCAATATGTACCATCTTCTTTTACACTATAGCTTTCCTCACCAATAGCATGTTGCATACACAAATTTATTATAACATAATCGGCCCACACTCTAAATATCTCTATAACATCAAATACTAATACTGGTCGATTATAATCATCTCTATGAAAAACACCTACATACGGATCTATACCAGCTTTTATTAATGCTCCTTCTATTCTACCATATAGTATTCCATAAGCATAGTTTAACATACAATTGAATAAATCTTTTGCAGGATGCTGACTTCTTCCTTCAAATCTGTACTTTTCAGGAACTATTTTCCCCAGTAATTCAAAATAAACCTTAGAAGCTGCGCCTTCCCATCCTCTGAGCGATGGTGCTATATCACTTACAACCACACCATCAAGTTTTAAAATTTTATTTTTATAATCTGTTATTTTTCTTATTGCAACTTTCAACATCTGTTGATATTCAAAATCAGAAGGTATGAGTGTCATCAACAATGCGATTTGATTATCAAGCTTTTGAACCACAATTTCTTTGATCCATTTAACTGCTCGTGGTGATAATGTAAATTCAAGCTGATTACGTCTGATATTTGAAATTGATCCGTATTTTATACCCCATATTCTACCTAGTGGCATTCCTCCAGGACCTATGAATAAAACATCTATTTCATTATCAATTGCCAGAATTGCAGCATCACTACTAATGCGTGCACCTTTTGCTATTTGTATAGTTTTTACTTTTGCAGGATGTACAATCTGCTTACCATCTTTATGAATAATAACAAAATTACCATTTTCAACACTCAAACTGGTACCATAGGAATTAAGTATTATATCCATACATATATATTTTTAATAATATCGAAACCTGACAAATTCAAATTCAGAAATTTTTTGGTTGTTTTTAATTAAACTTTAATTTATATATAATTTTCTACCTTATAACAAATTTTCAATATATTCATTTATTTCATAATAAGGATTTTGGCTTAAATTAAAAAGTTTTTTATAATGGTTTAGTATTTCTTGCCATATATCTATAGATTTACATTTATGATGACTTTTTAAAGTATTTACTAAATCAATTTCTTTTATCCCTTGACCTTTATGAGCAACTTTATTTCTTAATGTATCAAGACCACGACTTCCTGATGAATTATTCAATTGGCTATTTAATTCAAAAATAGGCTCAAATAATTTTTTAAGTACATCGTCGTTCTTACTTTCAATAAATGCTAAAGATACCAATGATGGAAATGATACTTTAACCTCTTCTTCTTTTTTATTAATTATCTTTTTTATTTCCTCGAATATTTTAGGATTCTCAGCTTTTATATTACTAAATAATTTTTCAGCAGCAGTATAACCTCCCTTTACTAAATCTATCTCTTTGTTTGAAAGAAAACTATTTACCAAAAATTCAAGGAATATTTGAAAACTTAAAACAAAATCGGTATAATTCTTTATATAAAAATAATATTCAGCGATATAAAACCTTTCAATTAAATAAAAATAATACTTATCAAAAAAATTTTTTACATCTGCTTCAGGTGTTATAAGATTTTCATAATTTTCAATAAAATCAGGAATATTTTTACCTAAATAATTTTTTATTTTGCAAGCATCATGAAAGAGAAACTTCGAACGAAAATCTGCAAACATACAAATGTTCTTTAAAAAGTTCCATTCTTTTTCAACAAAACAATCGGCAATTTCAGCAGCTGCTTTATAATTAAGTGTCTTTATTAATGCTACAATCTGTTTTTTTGATAATTCTTTTAAAAACAACTTGGTAAACTTTAATTCAATAGGTTGAGAATTCTCAGGTTTTTGATATATATTAACTTTATCTCCAAAATGTAAAATTAATTGAAGAGTAAGTGCTTGATTTATTTGATCTATTCCTCCTTGAGGAATTAATAAAATTTTTTTACTTTCAGGTATTTGATTTTTAATTATCTTTGAAAAATGTTTATACTGAAAATCTATATCAGTAACATTTTTAGTAATTTCTATTTCTTTAAATTCAGAATTTTTAAAACAATCATATTTATTCTTTATGTACTCTTTAAAAATTTTTCCATAGTATATAGTATCAGAAAATGAAAATTGCTGATCTACATCATTTTGATTAGTAACAACAAAAACAAAATTTTCAATTGTTCTATTTTCTTGCAACCATAAATCAATAACTGGTTCAATCAAAGGAAAAAGTATAAAATCTTTAAATTTTTGAAAATTATCTATAATTAATTTTCCATCTATCCTAGGAAATCTTATTAAGAAAAAATTATAATGCTCTCTATTTTTTGAGAGTTCAATTTCAATATTATCTAATTTTAATTTTATTTCATTGTTTACTTGAATTAAATAATTTTCTATTTTAGATCTTTCAAATTGCAAATCACTTTTACCAAAAGTAATTATGCAGGTTGTATTATTTTCACTTATATTCAGAATCATAATTAACCCTTTTAATCTGGCCTTTTGAGTATTCGGTAAGCCTTACATAAATATATGTACCTTCCTTAATTTCAGACGCGTATCCCGATAAATTTATCTCAGTTTCGTTATTTTCAATTAACAATCTTATTAAATTGGGCTTTCCAGATTTGATAACTACTGCAGGAATTTTAGATATTCCTTGAGCTAATTTCCCTTTATATGGCTGAGGTATTTTATGCAGTTTCTCTTCAAAAATTGAAGTTATTTTATTATTTTCATAACCTATTTTCTCAGGATTTGTATGAATTTTAGAACCCGTTATTTCTTCATTTATTAACTTTAAATATTCATTTTCATCTAAAATTCTTAATTTAATAAAACCTAAAAGTGTACCATCTGTAACGATTTTTCGTGTTCTTGGCCAATTATTTTCTTTGTGAATTTTATTTGTTCGACTTTTATTTTGAATTAATTTTCTTAATTCTTTGTAATTAGTATTAGTTTCAATAGGTTTAAAAAATGGCAATTGATCAAACCATCTTAAGGTAATAAAATTATAGCCTACACAACCACCAATCCTTAAAATAAATTCATTATTGGATAATCTTTCAAATTCTTCTAAGATTTTTTCATAAGTTTCAAGAAAATTTTTTGCTATTTTATCAATTTCTAAATTTTTAAAAGTTTTATATTCTTTTTTAACGATAGATTTATACGATTCATTAACTATATTTATAAGTTCTTTCGATAAAAAATCTGTTTTAATATCTTTCCACTTGTCTGATTTAAATTTTTTATTTAGTTCTAGTATTTGTTCATCAATCGAAAATTGAAAAACAGTTTTTGAATTATCTGGTATTGCTTCATAAAAATTAGCTATTTTACCGTTGAATTCCCAATTACCCTTATCAGCATCATCCTTGGCATTTAAAGCTATTAAGGGATATATTTTAGTCTCAACTTTTTCAAAAGATGCATCACCAACTTTTAAAAATTTTGTTGATTTAAAATTAGCTTCATCTCCAAAAAATTTCTTATCTGCAACTTCACTTGTCCATGTTACCTTTTTTTTTGATGTATCTTTCAAATCATTCAAATTCAATAAATTAAAGTTATATTCGGAAATGTAATAAAATAATGCTGTTTTAATAGCTCCTTTTATTGACGAACCTGGTATACAAGGCCCAATTAAAGGATTAAAATATTGCTCATGAACATCTTTTATTTTTTTGTTAAACGAGCTATTTACTAAAAAACATTTTTTTTTAGTTATTTTTTCAATATCATTAATATTTAAAAATTCTAAAAAATTCTTCAATGATTCCTTATTATCATTAATAATAAATTCAGTCCATTTATTTATACCTTTTTTACCTAAAATATTATAAATTTTGACAGGATCAATAAAATAAATATACTCGCCTTCTCTAAAAACTTCGATATTTGCTTTATATTTTACACCATTTCCAATATGAACAGGTGTAAGTGTTGTTAGTTGAACTTTAAAGGTCATAAACTTTATAGATTTACTTTAATAAATATAGATTTTCCGCAACGATATACATTGTGCATATCATTATCATTCCAATCGGGTTTTAAATTTACAAGTTTACCTTCAAGGTTCTCTTTAAGAGTTTCTGTAAAGAAAATAGAACCCTCAGTAAACATGTAAATTGATTTCTTTAATAAGTGTCGAAATTTAATATATTCTGAACCTGCAATATAACCACCCCTTTCTTTAATATTCCAAAAACTTTTGTCAAAATTAATCCTTTTAAATTCTTCTTCAGTAGGTATAAATAAGCCAAGTGAAGCATAAGCATAATCATTAGTATAAGTATTTTTTGTTTCTATTAATATTTCTTGTACATGCCTATTCTCATCAAATTCAAAAAAACCATTTCCAACAGTTTTGTCTGTTCCTATACCTATTGTTCCTAAGAATTTTAATGCTTTAAAAACTAAAAATTTTAATTGATCATTTTTTTTAAAGTCAGCCAAAAAATACAACCCTGAATTTTTCATAAAAAATAATCTATCTACAAAAAAAGGAATTGATTTACCTGTATTTTTTATTGTTATCCTTTGTTGTGTCTGACTTCTTATAAAATTTATAGGTGCATTATTATTTGCAAAAACATATTTTCCATTTTCTGAAAGTTGTTTTTTATCAATATTAATAATTTCTTTAGAATTTAAATAATTTTTAAAAACATCTAAAGATAGGTATTCTATTTTTTTGGCTACTTTGGCTATTTTATAATCGTCAATCCCGCTTATAATAAAATTTCTTATCGGTAACTTTGGCAAAAAAAATTCATTATTATAATATGGAAAGCATGAAGATATTACAAATCCATTAAAAAATTCAAGAGCCTTTTCTTCACTTTTCCATTCTGGGAATAATTGAATTAATGAAAAATAAATAGCCGATTTTAAAGAATCGGAATGTAAGATTGGCTCTGAACGATCTAAATCACCCCATCCACGTCCTATATGGAGAGGAGATGTAAATTCAAGTTTTATAGCTTCAAAGCGCATAGCTTAATTTTTAAGTCTTTCAATTATTTTTTCGTAATTTTGTTTTATCGAGTTATGTTTTTTATCATTATGATCTTGATTAACATAGTACTTATCAATATCTTTTTCTATAATATCTTCTATTACTATTGATACTTGTCCATAACCTCGTGATCCACTTCCTCCTAAATAATCATCTTTCAATAATTCCAATGCTTGGAAAAGATTTTTGAGCAGTTCGTTTTTATTATTATCTTGTTCCCATATGTTTAAAATAATATTTAAACTAAATTCTGCCCCTGCTGGAACACGTTCAATCTGTCGAGGATTTGCTTTTGAAGTAATACGATCAATAACTACTTCGGTTTTTACTTCAGTATAAGGCATTTCTGTTTTTTCAAGAATTTCCTCCCCATTCAAAAGAATGCAATCTCTAATAATAATACGTGATGGTATCTGGTTTTTGTCACCTGAGGCATTTCCAAATAATTCAGCATCTGGTTTATCAGTAGTTGGTCCATATTCAACTTCTCCTATAGGTTTTTCTAATTTTTCAACATAACCATTAGCTATCTGAAAAAGAGCTCGCAATTTACCTTTTAACGAGCTACCCGGTATGTAAGGTTTATTATCAAGCGGATTTCTAACGACAGTTTTATCGATACCTCCAATACTTAAACTAGTAATTGATCCTCCAATGTGCAAACCGGTTTTACAAATAATTTTTCCGGTTATTTCTATTTTTTTTTCTAGTTTTATTGGTTTATTATTTTCTGTCATAATATTAACTTTTAAATTTAAATTTTAATTTGATTTTTCATGATATTTATGATATGCCAAAATTGCTTCAAGAAAGTTGATGAAATTATTAAATTTTTGGTTAGATTTACTGAATTTACTTTCCTCGTTTTCTTCTTTAACTACTTCATCATAACCCAAGCAAAAAATTTTATAAAAAGTCATGATTCCTTCATTATAATTTCTTTTAACAGCATAAGCTAATTTAGGCTTTAATAATAGAAAAGCTGTTTTTTCATTAATATAACCTTTTATTTGAATTCGTCGCATTTCGGCAAAAATAGATCTAATTTGAGACGTTGTTAAATCATTTTTTACCAAAAATTTAGCAATATCTTCAGCTTTTACCACTGTCTCATAATTTAATCCATTTCTTACCCATACTGGTATTTTTTCTTTTAGTTCTTCAAAAATTTTATTCTGAGACAGATCATTTTTATTATTCCTAATTTGTTTTTCGTTAAGCATAATATTTAATTTTTAAGTTTACTTCTTAATTCATAATCAGCCCAACAAGAAGCAAAAGCCAACATTTGTAATGCATCATACTTTGAAGGACCTATTTCTTCAATTTTTCCTGTAAAAATATTATTAGCCCATTTATCAAAAAAATCCCTTGAAGCTTCTTCTTTATAAATTTTTATGGCTCTTTTAAAATTATATGCAACCAACCATTTTACTTTATGTTTAAAATAATTCTCAATATTTAAATTTTGTTGATATTCATCGGAAAAAGCTTTTTTCATCAGATTAAATATTGTAGAAGGAAAACTTTGAGAGATATCTTTATTTTCAAGCAATTGCTTAATTTTTTCTTTGTATTCACAAAGCATTTTAAATTCTGCTTCCCATTCAAAAGCATGACCAAAAAGAGAAATTGCATTTTTCTCTTTTCCATTATATATATGATTTTTAGCATTATTTTCTTCTTCATTTGCTAATTCAGCTCCTCTCAATATGGGAAATTTCGGAGGTACAATTGCGATACCTGCTGATATACTGAACATTGGATTGTTACATGTCCATATTTTAAATTTTTTTTGAATTTCTCTTGCAAAATCAATTAAAATATCCCATTTTCCAACAATAAAAACATCATCACCACCGGCATAAATAATTTGCGAATATTTTTTAAAAGCTTCATTATTTTCCCATATTTTATTAATATAACCTGTAAAAAATAAATCAATATTTCTACTTAAGTTTGAATATCTTGAAAAAGAAGGTATTATATTCTCTTTATGCTTAAAAGCATTCTTGAAAACAAATCCAAGATTATCAACATCCATTCTAAGTATTCCGAGCCTTAACATATCAGGCCCATTCTTTCCTTTTTCTTTTTGTTGATTAATGAAATCCACTCCAGCCAATTCTTCAAAAGTCTTGGGATTTTCATTTTCATCTTTAGGATAATCGTTACCCCCATAAAAAACAAAACTATATATATTTTCAACCCCCTTCTGACATATTTTAAGAAAATCAGTATTGTTTATTCTTTTTATAACAACATTGTCAATACTAGCTTTTAATTCCTTTGCTTTCTTTTCTAAAAATTTTGAACTAACAAAATAATTATAATATCCAATTCCAAGAGGATTAAAAAAATCTTCTTCCCAATATAAAATTTTATTCTTACTAACAATCCAATAATCTGCATTCTTAAGTTTTTTTCCTAATTCAATTTGTTGGAAAGTATATTCATTTACAATTGATTCTTCGTTGTCGTCATCAAGCTTAAATGTTTTTTCCCCTAATAATTCTCCAGTAATATAATCACGCTTACAATTAGGTAAGAAAATGTCAATTGGTTCAAAAAATTTTTTATAATTATCTTTTATTAAAGATTTAAATTTTTGCAACTTTTTTCTACTCAATTTAACATTTAAACTATCCCATATATCTCCTATCTTACCATTAAATATTTCATTTTCTCCAAATTCAATATAATCAATAGCAAGATATAATTCTGTTTTATGATATTCAAATAATTTTTTTTCTAAATAATTTCCAATATCAATTAGCTTATTTTTAACTTCGTCTAAATTAGGCACTATTAAATAGAAAACACCTCCTGTTTGATAAATAACATTTGCTGAATAAAGATTCAAATTATCAAGTAAATATTGAACAATATTATCAATTAGTAATTGCAAATAAAATGAACGACCTTTTAAATTCTTTGCTGCACCCCTAGCTGCAATTGAATATATAAATTTTTGAATACCAGATAAATCTCCTCCAACAAACAAAAATGGTTTTTCATCTGGATAATTCAATCTTTTAAGATCAGTATTTTCTTCTAAATAATCATACAAACAAATTGCAAATGCTGCTGTTGTTTTTAAATGATCAAATAATGAAACATCAGGTAATGATATTGTGCTTGCAGGTATTCTTATTGTAAATTTATGCAAAAGTGCCAATAACGTTTCAGAAAAAGATTTAAAGTTAGATTTCTCAATAATATTATTAATACAGTTAAATTCATTTTCAAATTCCGACCATAAATTTGAATAATCTGAATTATTATCCTCATAAAGAATAAAGTTTTCTGTTAAAACAAGTTTCGATATTGGAGCTTTATATCGCATATCTGAATATTCACCTATAACTGAAAAAATTGGCCTCATATACACTCTTTTAAAAGCATCCCATTTATTATCATCTTCTTCTGCTGCATCTTTCCATCCATTTTCCATTGTTCTATCAATTCCAGCAGAATAATGATCTGCCTTTTGTATAATACTTTCTTCTAAAGTTGTAGCATTGTGATGTCTAGCAGATAAAAACATAAAATCTCCATAATTTTTTTCAAAAATTTTTTTGAAAACAGAACTGTATTTTTCAATAAAATAAGCTGTCCACATTACATGCTTATGGGATAAACCTTTTTCATTTTTTGGACACAAAGTATTTTCAAATTTTTTAAAATCTTCTTTTATAATCTTACTCGATGATAAACCCTTCTCATCCGCTCTCTGCCAGAATTTACCAATGTCGTGCAATAGTGCTGCCAAATAAATTTCGTCTCTGGTAACCATAGTTTATTTTTTTAAATTATTTTTTATTTGTCTTACCATTCCAAAACCTATACTTACATGTTTACCCAACCCAATATAATTTGGTAAAAATACATTTGTAGTAAATTGTAAATCAAAACTCATTAGTTTAGTGCCTTTTATTTTTACTAGATGCGTCTGTGGTGTATTTATAATCTTCAACTCTATAGGTTTATCAACTGTCCATTTTACTCCCTTAGCAAATGCTAGTATGTTGCCTTTAAGTATTCGCTCAAGCATTTCGATACGCTCGGTTTCAGCTTCGATTGTTTTGTATTTTTCATAATTTTCTTGACTTAAAGCTATCCATCGCCTTATTGAATAATAAAATTTGGTATTCCACACCTGTAAATTGAATTTGTTTAAAAACAATTTTGCAACTTTTATATCTATTTTCTTATCTCCAATCCATAAACTCCAATCAGAGTGTTTAAAATACTTATGTATTTCATCTACTCCATCATCTACACATACAAGTGCTGCCTGTTTATTTATAATTTTATATTGAATTGTTGGATATTTATACAAAAAACCTTTTTCAAGATGATTGTGAAATAAAATATTTTCTTCACCTACCTTGTCAATTATAGCCCCTCGAAAAGCAGGAAGTTCATAAGGTTCTATTTGTGCTGTAAATACTACTGTCAGTATACGTAATTTTTTAAACATTTCTAATTTAGTTTTAGAGTTTCCCAAATTCATAATTGAATTATTTTAAAAATAAAAATTTTTTTTTATTTATTCAATTATTTTCTTTACTTTTTTATTTTTCATTAAACTCATGAAAAACTAAAAACATATATTGTTAATGCATTTAATTATTAAATTATACACTATACTTTTGATAAAATGCTAATATTTTGTTTTTTCTATTTTTTTTATTTTCTTCATTTATTGTTTTAGAAATTACAAAGATCTTTTTATTTAGATCTTTTTACATAATATCAATTTTTATCTCTTCCCGCATATATTAAAATTTATGTCTTTATCATATATTTCGTTATTTGCTATTTTCATAAGTGTTATTATAATATTTTGTTTTCCTGATTTTTATGATGTTTAATTTTTTTTTATTTTTATACTAATACAAAAGTAATTAACAACTGTGAAGTGGATTTTCACAAGTCAAAAAAATTAAAAAATTTTTATTATGTCCATCAATAAAAAAGCAATGTTGAGATATAAAATTATAGATGATTGTTTAAGAAATAGGTACAAAAAATTTAATATTGATGATATTCTCGATAAATGTAATGAAATGCTATATGAATATTATGGTAAAAAGGCAATGGTAAGTAAGAGACAAATTTATCATGATCTGAATTTTATTCAATATTATTATTCTGCTGAAATTGAAAAAATTATTGAAAACAGACGTACTTATTATCGATATAAAGATCCTAATTTCTCAATTTTTACTAATCTACTTACTGAATCAGATCTTATTAAAATTAAAGAAGCAATTGATGTTTTATCGCAATTCAAAGGTTTACCTCAATTTAACTGGCTACACCAGGTTATTGCATCGCTAGAATGTCGATTTAATATTAAACCTTCAAATAAGAAAAAAGTTATTGATTTTTATCAAATATCAGATTTAAAGGGACTTAAATATATTCAACCTCTTTACAACGCAATTATTAATGAAAATGTTCTTGAGGTTACCTATAAAAGTTTTCAGGACATAAAAGCTAAGAAATTTTATTTCCATCCATATTATTTAAAAGAATATAACAATCGCTGGTTTGTTTTTGGACATAACGAAAATACTAATATAAGTACATGGAATCTTGCTTTAGATCGTATAGTATCATTAAAATATTCTAATAAAAAATACAAACATTTTGATTTTGATTGGGAAAAGTATTTTTCAGATATCATAGGGGTTACACATTTTGAAAATGAACGCCCCCAAAAAATAGTACTTGCATTTAATGAAATATCTGCACCTTATGTCGAAACCAAACCTTTACATTCTTCACAAATTCAAAAAATAGAAAATGGTAAATTGATAATAGAAATTTTTGTTGCTATAAATTATGAACTTATTCAAAATATTTTATTTTATGGAAAAAATGTTGAAGTATTATCACCTGAATCTTTAAGACAAGCTATAAAAAATGAACTTCTTGAAGCTTTGAATAATTATTAACATAAATTATAAATTTCATTGAACCTTTTAATATTAATTTGTTTTGATATTTTTAACAAAACTTCTGTTTGTAAATGTTTGTTTTTATAACTAAATTTAAAAATAATAACAACATAATAAATATTATTCTCCAATGACACTTAAGGTTATAACAAACGAGAAATATAATGATATTAAAAATTTTCTTGTAAAAACTGGTAGAAATATAGATGAACAAAAACTTGATGATATTTTTAATAAATTAAATGAAGAGATTTCAAATAAATTATATATAAATAATGAACCTTTAATTGATTCGACGTTAGGCATAGCAAAAATCTTTATCGAAGAGATAGGCTTGGGTTATACATCGTTGTTAAGTTTTTTTATTCATCAACTTTACCGATATAATAATAATATCGACCTAAATAATTTACTTAAAAACTATAATGATACTGTAAAAAGAATTGTTTATGGACTGAATGATTTATCGCGTCATGGATTTCAGAATGTCAGCTCACAAAGTGAAATTTTGCGTGATTTGTTACTAAATCTTGCCAAAGATCTTCGTGTGATCTTAATAGTATTAGCAGAGCATCTCTATCAAATGCGTATAATGAAATTTCTTGATAGAAATTTTCAATTAAAGTTAGCTTACGATGCAAGAGAACTCTATGCACCACTTGCACACCGACTTGGTTTATATTCAATCAAAACCGAAATGGAAGATTTATATTTAAAATATACAGATAGAGAAACATACGATAGTATTGCTCGCCTCCTTAGTGAAAAAATGAAACAAAGAAAGGAATTTATTGAAAATTTTATAAAAACAATCGACGAAGCACTTAGAAAAAACGGATTTACAGATTTTGAAATTAAAGGCCGCCCAAAATCTATTTATAGTATATGGAATAAAATGACAAAAAAAGGCGTTGAATTTGAAGATATTTATGATTTGTTTGCAATAAGAATTATTTTAAATAGTAAACCCGACGAGGAAAAAGCTGATTGCTGGCGTGTATATTCAATAGTTACCGACTTATATCAGCCCAATCCACTGAGATTAAGAGATTGGATTTCGGTACCTAAAAGCAACGGTTATGAATCTTTGCACACAACTGTAATTGGTCCTGATGGCCGTTGGGTAGAAATTCAAATACGTACACGCCGAATGGACGAAATAGCCGAAAAAGGATTTGCAGCACACTGGAAATATAAAGAAAATAAAGGTGAAAATAGTCTTGAAAATTGGCTAATAAAGGTACGTGAATTATTGGAACATCCTTTAAGTGATAATCAAGATTTAATTGATGATTTTAAACTTAGTTTATATAATAAAGAAATATTTGTTTTTACACCCAAAGGCGAATTACGAAAATTACCTGTCGGAGCTACTGTTCTCGATTTTGCTTATGATATTCATTCAGAACTTGGAGAAAAATGTATAGGAGCAAAAGTAAACGGGAAAATAGTGCCTTTACGTTATGTATTACAAAATGGTGATAGAGTAGAAATATTAACTTCAAAAAACCAGAAACCAAATGCAGATTGGCTGACTTTTGTAGTTACATCAAAAGCTCGTTCAAAAATAAAACAAAAAATTAATGAAGAAAAAACAATTGAAGCTGAAAAAGGCAAAGAAATCATTCAAAGAAGATTAAAAAACTGGAAAATAGAATTTAACGATGAAATAATACAAAATTTAATAAGACATTTCAAATTTCCAAATGCTCAAGAATTTTATTATGCTATTTCTCAAGAAAAAATTGATCTTTCGGAAGTTAAAAATCTATTGACTGAAGAAAAAAACGTATCAACACCCGAATTTAAAACTTCTGAAACTAAAATTGATTTTGAAGAAAATAAAAATATTAATGACTTTTTAAAAACTGGTGATTATCTTATCATAGACGATCAACTTACTAATGTAAATTATAAGCTTGCAAAATGTTGCAATCCTATTCATGGAGATGAAATATTTGGATTTGTTACTATTAACGAGGGCATTAAAATACATCGCACCAATTGCCCTAATGCCGCCCAATTGATATCAAAATATGGTTATAGAATTGTCAAAGCAAAATGGAAAGAAGGTTTGGGAATGACTTCATTCCCTGTTGAAATAAAAATTATTGGAGAAGACCGACCAGGTATTTTAAACGATATAAATGATATAATATCAAAAAAAATGAAACTGGCATTGAGAAGTATCAATTACGAATCGACCGATGGAACTTTCACAGCATATGTAAGATTAATGGTTCTTGATACAAAACATTTGAACATGTTAATTGGTCAATTGCATAAACTAAAGGGTATCTTTAATGTTCGTCGAAGAGACTTTTACAACGACACAAATATGTAACAAAAATATGCTTTTTGTATTTAAAATTGTTATTTAACTTTGCTTCATTAAAAAAAATTAGTTATATATGCCACTAAATATACCTGACAAATTACCGGCAGTAGAAATATTAGAATCGGAGAATATTTTTGTAATGCGCGAAACTCGAGCCATTCATCAGGATATTCGTCCAATGCAAATTGCTATTTTGAATTTAATGCCAATAAAACAAACTACTGAAGTACAAATGTTGCGATTACTCTCAAATACTCCATTACAGGTTGAGGTAGTTCTTTTGCATCCAAAAAGTCACATTCCAAAACATACACCAATGGAGTATCTTGAAGAGTTTTACAAAACTTTCGATGATGTCAAAAATCGTAAATTTGATGGAATGATTATTACTGGAGCACCTATTGAATTACTCGATTTTGAACAGGTGGACTACTGGCAGGAACTTACAGAAATTATGGATTGGGCAAAGTCACACGTAACATCTACAATGTTTATTTGTTGGGGAGCACAGGCAGGACTATATTATTATTACAAAGTACCAAAATACCCTTTACCAAAAAAAATGTTTGGAATTTTCAAGCACATAGTTAACGATCCATATATACCTCTTGTACGTGGATTTGATGATGAATTTGTAGCTCCTCATTCACGATATACCGAAGTACGTAAAGAAGATATACTTAAAGTACCCGAACTTATCTTAGTATCTGAATCAGAAGAAGCAGGTATTTACATAGTTATGTCGAAAGACGGTAGACAAATTTTCGTTACCGGCCATTCAGAATATGACGTAACTACATTAAGAGATGAATATTTTAGAGATCTAAAAAAAGGTATCCCTATAGATATGCCCAAAAATTATTTCCCAAACAATGACCCAACAAAGCTTCCCAAAGTAACATGGAAAAGTCATGCTAATCTTTTATTTTATAATTGGCTTAATTATTACGTCTATCAAATTACACCTTATGATATCGATCAAATTAGTTAAAAATTATATTCCATTATTATTGTTTTTTAAAAACTCTTTTTTAAATTTATCGTATCATAAAAAAAACATACGATAATGAACAAGTTAAATAAAAATCATCAAAGTAGCATTGTAAGATACAACAAGAGGACTTTGCTTAAAAGAATGCAAAAGAAATTTCACTTACCTGTTATTGGACATTTTGCAGATAAAAGTGTTAGATTTAATAGTATTCTTGAAGCAGAAAAGTATACAGGTATTAATTATCAATTGATTTTTGAAGCTTGTATAGGCAAAATCAGAAATACAAAAGGTGTTTACTGGGAATACGAAAATGGTGCACACTATATCAAATATAAATCATTCTACAAAAAAGCTATGGAGCAAATACTTGCAAAAAAAAATAAAACATGAAAAAGAAATTTGCTAGACTTGTTTTTGCACTACTTACTCCTTCAATTTTATTTTCTCAAAATATTGAATTTAAAAAATTAATTCTCGAAAAATTGGACGATAATCATATATGGACTGCTGGCGCAGAAGACATTGATAATGACGATAATATAGATTTTGTTTGTGGCACAGCTACAGGTGATATATATGTTTTTGAAAATTTGGGAAAACTAAATTTTAAAAAACATTTGGTAGGTGAAAATGCTCTTACAGACAGAGGAGGAATAATAATTGATATTGATAATGATGGACTTTTGGACATAGTAGCAGGTGCAACATGGTTTAAAAATGTAGGTGATCTTAATAAAAAATTTATTAGATACGAAAATGGTTGTATTTATTCATACGATATGATAAAAGGAGATATTAATGGCGATGGTAAAGAAGAAATAATATCAATGAGTGCCCAAGAAGGTTTTTTCTGGTTAGATTATTCTAAAAACCCTTATAAAAAATGGTTAAAAATTAAAATAGGAGAAGGTATTACATGCGGCATTTATCCTTCAGGGCTAGGTGATATTAATAACGATGGCAAAACAGATATCGTGCGATCAAACCAATGGTACGAAAATATTACTGGAGATGGTAAAAAATGGATACCACATAAAACTATTAGTTATGTCAATGCACTAGGTAAATTTGCATATTCTTCGCGAGTTTATGTTATTGATATGGATAGTGATGGTACAATGGATATCATTCAATCTGAAGCAAATATACAAAATGGAAAACTCGGATGGCATAAAAATAAAGATGGTAAAGGTATTAATTGGTTTACAATAAATATTGCTGAGAATACAAAACAAGATATGTCTTGCTTGTGTGTTGATGATTTTGATAATGATGGTGATCTTGATATCATCTCAGGAGGTGGGCCTATGACCGAAGATCTTTATAAAAGAGTTTTCTTATACAAAAATTTAGATGGTAAAGGGGAAAAATGGCATAATGTTGAAATTTTATTTGATACCGAATGCCATCAGGCCATTTCTGCCGATTTTGATAATGATGGAGATAAAGATATAGTTGTTTTGCCATGGAATAATTATGAGATAATTTTATTGAAAAACATATTAAAATAATTTTCTTCTTTACAATGACAAAGGGTAAATATAGAATGTTTTTACGCGTATTTTAAATTCTTTAGTGAAATAATAAATTCTTGTATTAAGTAATTTTTAATTTTATTCTCGCAAAAGATTTAAACACACTAAAAATTTTTTAGATTTCAAAATATTATTCGAAAATAATAAGACTTATATTAAGTAAAATACAAAATAAATAAAAAAATTTATTAGAATACAAAATTAATATCTATTCAACCATCTATATCTACGAGCATTGTCACCAAATCTAGCGCCAAGCATCAATTCATGTGAACCATATGTTCGTTTTCCAATTGCACTTAAGGTGTAGTCGAAAGAATATCCTAAAACAAATTTATCAACTCTGGCACCAGCCATGAGGATTATTGAAGAACCACCTCCACTAAGTGATTCTTCAGCGAGGCTATAATTGCCCCCGGTACGGTAAGAAATTCCCGCCCAATAATCCTGTTTCAAATATAGTTTCATTGTTAAATCAAGTTGTGAAATAAACTTATCGGTTGTCTTAAGCAAAAATGAAGGCTCTAGGAAATTGAAATCTGAAACTTCGAAGCGGTAACCAGCAATAACAAAATAATGACGCACCATTTTGAAAGAAGCCCCATCTCTATCGTTTAATTTGAATGTATTTTGAAAAAGCTGAGCTGCCGATATTCCAGCATAAAGATTTGGATCGGAATAATATATTCCAAAATTAGCATCTGGTATCAATGCAGATTTTTCGGTATTATAATAAAACTCGTCAAATTCATACAATCTTACTTTTTTATCATCAATACGAAATTGATAACCTGTAAGTGAAAAACCTAATGACAAGTTAGATCTTCGCAGTGCAATATGATATGCATAAGTAAACTGAAAACCTGTTCGGTTAAAAGCACCATTATAATCAGTAAATACATAACCACCTAGACCAACTCGACCACCTCTTGACATCATTTTTCTACGACGTTTTACTGACATACCTCGATATATATAACTATTCCTTAAAATTCTGGTTTGAGCACTTAATGCAAATGTTGAAGGAGCATCTTTCAATCCCACCCATTGTTCTCTACCAGTAAGATTAAAAGAGGTGTATCCCTCATGCCCAGCTACTGCAGGATTAAGTAAAAAGCTATTTAACATATATTGACTATATACTGGAAATTGCTGAGTATAAATCTTTAATGGTTGAATAAAAAATATTATAATAAAATGCAGTATGTAAAATATCTTTTTCATTGTTTATTTAACTATATTTATAGTACCAGTTAAAGGTTTCATACCAGGAAACTTCAAATCTATTATATAATAATATGAATCCATAGGTAGTTCTTTTCCATTTTGGGTACGTCCATCCCAAACTTTCATAGGATCGGGGCTCTTTTTTCTATATACCAATCTACCCCATCTATCATAAATTTCAACTTCAGCAGCAGGATAACTCTTAAGCTCTTCAATTACCCAATAATCATTTTGTCCATCATCATTGGGTGTAATAGTATTTGGAATATCCTTGAAAAAATGTTCTGGTGCACAGGCATAAATAACTATAGTGTCGGATGCACTACATCCAAATTCATTAGTTACTCTTACCCATAATGTATCAGAAAGTTTTGAAGGTTGATATACTCTTATTGGATTAAAATTAACTCCATTTGACCAATAATAAGAGTAATGAATGCCAGCATCAAGTTCAATATAAGTATCGCTACACAAAGTCGTATCTTTTCCAAGATAAACAATTGGGATAGGATGTACAACTATATTTGTGGTATCAATAGCGCTACAACCATCGGTACCCGTAACTTTAAGCCAAACTTTTTCGTCGGTTTTGGCAATGTAATATGCTTTATTACTATTATTACTCCATTCAAAAGTTAATGGAGTAAAATATTGTGTATTAGGATATATTATCAACGAATCTCCAGCACAAATGGCATACTGATCATTTAAGTTAATATCAGGTTTATTAACAGTAATATAAGCTTCGATAGGTTCACCTATACAATCCCAGGGAGTAATTTCAACAACTTGAATTTTTCTAATACCTTTTGAATTCCATTCAACAACAATAGTATCGTTCCAATCGGCTACAATAGTACCACCTTCAACTGTCCATTGAAATACTGATCCTTCAAAACCTTTAACAGCATAACCCTCTCTATTGCCAGCGCAGGCAGGAGGTAACTCCTGCCCTTTGCTGTACAATAGATTTATTGTAAAAATTAAGAGGGTTAATATGTTAATTTTTGTAGCCATTGGGTATTTTTAATACACTCTAACAACTTTGGTAAATATTACCAACCTAAGTTAGGTAAGTGATAAATAGGACCAGTTGTTGGTGCGGGTTTTACTATTACGATCCACTGAGTATCTGTACCATTGTACTCTGTAGTTGTGCCACTCAAATAATCAGATTTTCTTGATATTCTATCAGTAATTCCCAGCAATGTGTAAGTATAACGTGTTACACGATTATTTGAAATAGTGAAGTTTTTGTTTGCTTCAAGCACTACATTTCCAGAATTTGCAAAAGATGCATCATTGTAAGTATTATCACTTACAGTAGCTAATACTGTTGATTTATCAGCTGTTAATTCTTCAACCAACAATCTATAATCAACTCTATACGAATCTTTACCACCACTGATTGCAACAGTAACATTTTGATTCATAAGTGGACCACATTGATCAACATCGGCACCCATGGGAGTAAAATCAACTGCTGGTGCTGCAATTGCTACAACAGTTATGTCGGTAGTTGTTCCTGCACAACCGTCAGCACTTGTTTCCTGTGCACGTAATACATAAGTACCTGTAGCACCTGTGAAAGTAACTTGAGGATTGATAACTGTAGCATTGTTTATTGTTGCATTACCTCCAGTAGGAGTTGATACTACTGTCCATTGAAAACTAGATGTTACAGTCCATGTTGGTGCCACGTAATTTGGGTTAAAATATGGATCTGGCATAACATGGTATGGCAATGTCTTGCCAATAGTCACAGTATCAGGAATAGTCTGGTCAACTGTTAAATTTGGGTCTTTTTGTTGACCATAAACACCAGTGGCTACAAACATTGCTATCGCAACGCTTGCCACAACTTTTAGTAAATTACCTCTTTTCATAATATTTACATTTTTATTAAACATAATTTTGAAATTTTTTATTTCTATTTAATTATTCGTTATTAATCTATTTTTTGTTCTAAATCTTTGACAAAAGTACAATTTTTTTCAATAAACGTATATTATTTATAGTTGATCTAAATTATTCTACCATGGTGAATTTGGTAAATGATATATATCTCCAGTCTTTGGTTGCTTAATTACCCAAACATCATAATCAGTTGGTACCAAAGGCGTACAACCATTTTCGTCGGTATAACTTATAGTTACACGATGACTTTCATAACCTGTCCATTTTATTCTAACATAATTATCATTTGTACCTCCACCACCAACTATTTCATAATTGGCTGTAGGACTTATATTTGTAATTACCCAGTTGTAATTTGTTTTACCAGTTTCTGTTGAATAAATTACTTCATCATATTGACATATATTTGTTGCACCTGAAATTGTAGGGATTGGTCTTGGATATACTGTTACAGTACTCAAATCATTTAGTTGTTGCGAGCAATTATATTCGTTTGTAACAAGTATATTATATACAGTTGTCATTGATGGTGTAACATAAATAGTCACATTGCCTCCTGGTCCTGTGCTAACAGGCATACCAACAGGATTATTGTTTGTGTTATCGCGTAATTGTAATGATAATCCCGGTCCAGTTGAATAAACAATTATCTCTGCTTGAAGACCTTCACATATAGTTGGATCACTGACAGTATAGTTATTTGGTGGTAAAGGATTAACAGTAACATCAAGAATATCTGTACGAGGTTCAGAACCTGTTTCAACTACTTGTACTCTTCTCATACCATCGTTTGTCCATTGAACAACAACCGAATCGAGTGTATTACTTCCTATGATAATACCCCCACCATCAGGTAAAGACCATAAATAAGTATGTGATCCAACTTTTGGTGTACGATAGGTTACTATTTGATAATTACAAACAGATATGGGGCCTGTAATATCAGGATTAGGAATATCTGTAATTGTTACATAATAATATGGAGTTGTTTTACTACATCCACCAATAGTAACTGTTTCGGTAACTCTTACCCAACCAGTACCTGCAACACTTCCCCAATGCATATTAAGAGTATTATTTGTCAAAACTCCATTATGAGTAGTACCAGGAGGTCCGCTATAAGACCATAAATATGTATGACCAGGTACATAAGGTGTAGAATATATTACATTATCTTCATTAATAGCTGCAGTAGTATTACCTGATATAACAGGATTAGGCGATTCATAAAGAGTTATAGTTACAGTTTTTGTGAAATTGCTAATACCTGTACTTCCAGTAGCATCACGTACATATGATATATTAAAAACATAATTACCAGGGCCGCCTGAAGATAACGGTTCTATGGCATTTGAAACAACGAGTGTATAAGGAGAAATCGCAATGTTATTTATTGTAGTTTCATGATCACCATTAACTTTATATTTTATAGTCCATGGTGCCACACCTGTAAGTTCAATAACTATCGAAGTGGAAGAACCATCATCACAAATACTTGAGTCGCCACTTATAATAATAGCCGTTGGCAAGCTTTCAACCCCAATTGTGAAATAATGATTTCCTGCAATATTCACAGCAATAGATGTCTGTATGGTACCATAGTTAACCCCTCCATCATTTATTATGTTTCCTCTGTTTTCCCATGCACTACCATTCCATTCAACAATACGTAATTTAGTCCTACTTTGTGCATCAGATGGAATAATACCACTTTGCGAATCCCATCTTATACGCACATATGCTGTTGCACCATTCACACCATTGATTTTCCAATATTCATTATCACTGACCACATCAATTGGGCTCAATTTATTGTTAGGATCTAAACCATCATTACCAGGATTATGATTGTAATATTGTGCAATATAATACCCTGAAGTTGAAACAGATGAAATATAAATATTTCCAAACCTATTTGCATCACCAATAGGAAAGTTAAAATATGAACCACTAACAATATTTTTTCTTAAAGGTCCATTGACAAATGAATTATTACCACCTCCTATAACTGACAGAGGATTATTATTAGTAATAGTCAACAGATTAGTTGAGTTTGTAGTAATATTACCATTTGTTAAATATAGATAATTTGTTACTGCTACTTGACCATTTCCACCCAGAACAACTCCTAAAGGATTATTTATTCTAAAATTGTAAAATTGCTCTGTTGTTGTACTATTACTTATAATAATATTTTGAACATTTGAACCAAGAAACTGTGTAAGGCCAGTTCCAGGAACAAAACCACCTGCCGTTGAAGTAGTATTGTCGGTCCAGTTTCCAAGTATAGTTACTGTTCTATTAAATCTTGTATTATCTAAAGTACCACCTTGTATTGTTAAATTACCAAGTACTTTAATATTTTCAGCTGAAATATATTTTATGCCACTACCCGAAAAAACAACATTCTGATAAGGTTTATAATCATTTCCGGGCTTAAGTGGTAAAAATGCTGCTATTGCACTATTGTTGTTAAAATCTATTGTACTCGAACTATTATTCATAAAATCGGTATAATCGCCTCCTGGAAATACAAATACACCATAAGTACCCGGAGTTGTTGATGTTAATCTTATAGTTCCTCCTCCTTTAATAAAACCAAGATTGTGATATAAAGTAGTACCTACATCAAGAGTACCTCTAATTTCTACTGAATAAGCAGTTTGACTATTAGCATTCAATGTAATTGTATGACCAGGCAATATAACCACAGGATTACCCTGAGGATATGATGGGGCAGGACCACCTGTACCATCACTATTTAAAGTCCATGAATTCGGATCAGTCCAATTACCTCCTAATGTAGCATTTCGACTGTAGTAAACAGGTATATTAAGAAAATTAGATGGATCACCAGCTGTATATTCACCATCTATATAATTAACACTTCCCGAAGGTAAAATTCTTATTGTATTACTACCAGCATCTATAGTATTGTCTGATGGTTGATATACTGGTGTCCATGAATAGTTAAAGTATCTTCCTGCAACATAACTATTTTCGTCGCCATTAACATCAGCCTGATTGTAATAAAATGTATGTTGAACAACAGGATTGCTAAAGCCTGTAGAAGTTATATACCAGTAATAATCGAGTCTGTTTGAAGTACCACCATTATACAAAGCAGGATGTTTTGAATTGACAGGTCGAACTGTAATGCTTCCAGGCACATCTGTTGATAATACATTGAAACGCGCAGGAGTATATTTGCCACTAACACCAATAGGAAATGTAAAATCGGTAGATCCTGCAGGATATATTTTTTTCACACCCTGATCACTTATCACTCCATTCAAAATTATCATACTATTAATACTAGGTGTACCAGCTATTGAAGCATTTTCACCAAAGGTCAAAAGATAATCATCAATATACAAATTTCCCATTGTGAACCTTAATATACCATTAATAATAGTATTATCCTTCATATCGAAACCATTAGAATTATTTAGCTCTACATTACCAAAAATACCACCACCACTACCTGTAATTATTTGCTTTTGTGTACCTGATAATATTATTCCACCATAATTGTATGGGCTAAAATGAGCAGATGCATTGTGAATATTACCAATTACAGTTATGTTATTTCCTCCATCATTCAAAGTACCTGAAGTTAAAGTCAAATTATTATTAACTCTTATATTTGAATTTGAATTGAGAATTAAATTGCCACTTTTGTTTATAACAAGATTAGCAAAATTTGTAAGATTTGAACCATTACCTGTAATATACTGATTGCCTTTACCATTAAATGTTGTTGTCTGAGTTAAAGATCCGGGACGATAACCACCAGTATTAATTCCAAAGTTACCATCAACGTTATTATTAACCAAATTTCCACCTATTGTAACATTCAAGCCATTAGCATTATATGATGAATTTCCTTCGATAATAAGATCATTTAAAATTGTTATAGGATAAATTCGCTGATTGACAATTTTTGTAGTAGTTGTAGCATCTACTATGAGATTCCATATTGGTACTGACGATACCAAATTTATTTGATTATTGTTTGGAATGTTTGAAGAACCAAGACGTATAGTACCACCCGTTACATTATATGAAGCTGGATTTATATATAAATCGATGTATGATGAATTATTAAAACTACGAGAAATTGTAAGAGTACCTCCCGACATATTGAAAGCACCATTGTTAACAATTTCAAACATCGATCTGGTATTAACTGCATTACGTCCATCAACAATAACTGTAGAATTACCTGATTGCGAATAAATCAATGAGCCTGTTGTGACAGTTGTAGGTCGCCGTATCTGTCCATTGACAAATAAATATCCATTGTCTGAAACAATGATTTCGGGGTTACCTCCCGATGCGTATTCTATATCATTATTATAATTCTGTCCTTGCTGACCAATATTTACTCTACCATTATTAAATATTTCAAGTCGACCATTTAAAATAAGATCGCCATTGTCATTCGTTGTACCAATATTTACTGTTCCATCATATACCGATAACGTTGCTGTTGAAGGAATTGTAAATGGAGTGGTTGTTGACAACGTCATATTAAGCGCCGAATTAGAAACTCTAAAAGTACCATATTGCAAAACTAATGCAGTTCCAGTTCCCTGTAAAGTCAGATTATTTGCAGTAACATTTAATACAGTATTTCTTGAATTTCCTTTATTAACATATAGGTAATTAAATTCATTTGTACCACTTCCCGATATTTCTTTATTAACATCGCCTGTAAAATATACGTTGGTTACTCTTGTCGTTGCTCCACCGTACATATCAAAGGTTCCATTATTCTTGAGATTACCGTATAAATACATTGAATTTGTTGCATTGGTAGTTGTAGATACATCAAAAGTTGCTCCAGAACTTATTTCAACATCACCGTATATGTATATATTTTGTGAATTGTTGTTGTTGTTAAACCGTAAAGTACCTCCTGTAATATTTAAATTTCCTTCGATGTATAAATTTCGAGCTGATGCTGAATTCAATAAAGCTATTCCTGTTCCTGTACCTGATACAGTAAGATCATTATAAATTCTTAAATCTATATTGGGCATTGTTATATTTGCATTACCAGGAGATAATATAAGATTGTTGTAATAAGTTACACCTGTTGGTAAAGTAAATGCTGTTGTACCAGTAGTGTAATATTCAATAGTACCACCTCCTGCACTTAAAAAGTTACCAAAGTCGCCTGCAGGAAATTGAGCAGTAGACAATGCCGAGGAAATACGTATAGTGCCATTACCAACAACTTTACTTTCGGGCAGAGCACCAAAATTATGACCTGTGGTTGTTCCTAAATCCAGAATCGAACCACCTCTTATTTCCAATCCACCAACAGTTACATTATTAGTAGTTATAGTCACCGTATGATTAATAGTATTACCATCACCTATAACAACAGGATTTGAAGGACCAGGTAAACCACCATCAACAGGACCGCCAACAGCCACAGATGACCAGGTATTAGGATCATTCCAATTGCCATTCTGTCGGCTATAATAAACTTTTACAGTACCAAATGCCGATATTTCACCAGCAGTATAATCACCATCAATTTGACTGATATTCCAGAATCTAATTTCATTGTTTGCATCAACTACCTGCGATATGTCGTTGATATATGACCAGCTATAAGGCCGATAAACCCCAGGTATATAATTTGCTTCGGTACCTCTGATGTCGGCATCTACATACCAGAATGTTTGAGAAACAGAATTTGTTGATATTCCATTAAAACCTTCTGATGTAACCTTCCAATAATAATCGAGTGAATTTGATGAGGTAACAAAAGGTTGATAACGATTAACGGGTTTTATGTTGACACTTCCCCACGAAGTTGGTGCGACAGAAAATTGTATACGTGCAGGAGTATAATCGTTGCCAGTACCTACAGGATATAAAAATGGCAAAGTAGAATTAAATTCTTTTGTAACACCACCATCGCTCATATTACCAGCAGTACGTATCATTTTTGTATTATTGAAATTTGTACCAGTACCACTTAAAGCATCGTAAATATATGAATTAGCTGATAACGTTAATTTTAAAGTACCAATATCAAGAATATGATTACTAGCAAGACGTAAATTACCTTCGAGTCGCTGATTGGCAGTTTGAGTAACAACTCCACCCGTTTTATTAATAATCAGATTACCAAAAATACCATTTCCATTTCCTCCAATTGTTTGATTTGCATTGCCAGCTAATGTAATACTACCAGAAGCCTGACTTATATGTGTACCCGAGTTATAGATATTACCAGATACAGTAATTGTACGCCCCATGTCATTTAAATAACAATTTTCACTGATTGTAATATTATTTCCTACTGTAAGATTTTGTGTTATACTGGTATTACTTCTGTTCGTAATCGAAAGATTATATAGACCATTTATAATAGTACCATTATTAGCAAATATCTGTCCACCATTTCCATTAAATATAGTAGTATTATTGCCAGGATTATATGTAGCTGTATTATTAATAGTAAAATTATGACCTACAGTAACATTCTGATTGTTGGCATTAAAAACAGATGTACCATTCAAAGTAAAATCATTAAGTACAACAAGTGGTTGAGCAGCAACTGCCGCAGAACTACCAGAAGCCGGATAATCTCTTATATTTGAAGAGAAATTTGAATTTGAATTTATAACTAAATTCCAAAAAGGAATTGTAGAAGTAAAGTCAGCATTACGATTCTGAATATTTATTTGAATTGTACCACCTTCAATACTAACATTTTCAGGCTTCATACCTAAAACAAGGCTAAATCCTGCAGCAGCACCATCATCTGTAGCTTGTTCTACAATTAATGTACCACCAGTCATTTTAAAAGCCATTTCAGGAAATGTCATTGAAAGACTTGGATGTACATTACTTCCTTGAATATTACCTGTTATTCTAACTATACCACCTGTTTGAGTGTATGATCCTCGATGTATCCCTGCAACTGTTGACGTTCTGATACATGGTACTATTAATTGTCCATCCGAAATTTCAATAGCTGCCTTTTCTCTAAAAATAATACCATGCCCATCACCATTAGTATTTATATTTACCACACTGGCAGGATTTGTTATTTTTAATTTACCATATAGTACAAATGAGTTAGAAGTTAAAGTAGTATGAGTAACAGTAGCACCATCTATCCACAAACATGCATCTTCATCTACATGATAGTTTAAGTCCTCTGCAGAATTATTTTCACTTGCTAATGAAGGTATATTAATATTCATACCCAATCTTACAGTACCAGTCTGTAAACCCAATGCATTCAAATTCTGAATATTAGGAGGACCAGGATTTGGCGATACCCCCATCATATTGTTTCTACCATAAAGGAAAAATAAATTTGGAGCAGATGCATCAATATGTAATACATATGTCTGATCAATACCTTTATCAATAACTATTCGATAGAACTCAGTCCTTCCATTACAATACAAATATTGATCACTCGTACCATTATCAAATATAACATCTGCATGAGCAGTATTTGCATAATTAGTTCCAAGATAATCAGGTGCGTTAAGTTCATAAAAATCAACAGAACCATTATTTGTAAAATTTCCTCGTATGTAAATAGTATGATTAGTATTGCCAGTACCTAAAGTAATTGCTCCCTCCGATTCTACCATAACATTACCTTGAATAGTAACAGTTCGTACAATTGTTGATGCATCATTAATTTGAAAAATTCCTTTTTTGACAGTTAAATTACCATTAATGTTAATATTTCCTACAACAATAGATGCATTTGTACTTGAATTTAAATTAATTACCAAATTATTGTACTCATAATAAGTAAAATTAAAATTTGCATTGTTGTAATATTCAACAGTACCACCATTAGCACTAACAAATTCGCTAAAGTCGCCCGATGGAAATTGAGCAGTACTTAATCTTAACAGCCCTTTACCTCTAATAGTACCAAAATTATGACCAGTAGTAGAACCTATATCGAGTGTACCTCCTTCATTAATTTGCAATGACAAAACTGTACGTGCAACATTGGTATAAACGGTTCGTCCATTAAGTATTACAACCCTATCATATGTACCTGGAACTGCAGGGTCTACAGAAAGTGTTCCCGATGGGTCGGTAGTCCATGTTAATGGATTAGCCCAATCGCCCGATTGATAGCTGTAATAAGTTTTGGGACCTTCGCGGGCTGTCCATTGGCCATTTATCAAATTTATAGCAGTTACAGTCATTGGATTAACTCCATCTGCACTTCTATTTGAAGGAAGTATCCAATTTCCACCACTATAAACATAAGGAACATACGAAGATTGATCGCCACCACTACCCACTTCACTATAATCATAAGTGATTCGTAAATTGGCACTTGTGACTGTAAGATTAGTAGAAGAAACCAACCAATATTTATTTAAATCAGTAGAATTTGCTGCTGGTGGCCCAGGAGCAACACCATCAACAGCACGTATAGATATAGTTGCTGTACCAGCAACAGTAGCAGTTAATGATGTTATTTCGAATGGTGTATATTTGTTCTGAGTACCAACAGGATAAGTCATAACAAAATTAGCCGCAGATGTACCTTGTTTTATAATTGATCCCGTACCACCTGTACGTATCATTCTACTTGAATTAAAAGTTCCTGATATTGATCCGTTAGTAGATAATGTCAAATTATTGTTTCCTATGTCTACAATACCGTTTTGTAAATTTAAAACATTATTTACAGTCACATTACCATTTAAAGTTTTAACACCACCACCATCGACAGTTAAATTATAATATGTATAAGAGCCAATCGTCTGATCACCATTGTTATTATATACAATTGTTCCTGATGTTGGGGCATTGGCTCCACCACCACTCGTACTGGTAATTCCACCTCCTAATATTGTGCCTCCAACATTCAATGTTCCATTAGCAGTAAAAAACAAATAATTTCGCAAGTTATCACCATTCATTATTATTGAACCAGAAACATTAACTACACTATTGTTATTAGAAATTTGTAAGTAACAATCAGAATTATTGATTGATGTATTATTCATCGTTATATTATTACAATATAAAATACCACCAGAAACATTAATAACAGCATTTTCTCCTCCATTACCACTATTCTGGAAAGTAACATTATTATTTACTGTTAAAGAACTTCCCGATGGTATGTTAATTACTATTGTACCATTTGTATTACCAGAATAATTAATAGTTAAATTATTGCAAGAAAAATTACCATTTACATTAATATTTAAATTCCCATTATTTGAAATAGTCACATTATCTGTAGGAAGTGGAACTCCATTAGGATTCCAATTATTAGCATCTCCCCAATTATTAGTGCCTGCACCACCATCCCATGTTTTTTGTGAATAAATTTTACTAGAAAAATTTATAATTATAAAAATTATAATGTATTTTAATATGATTTTCATATCTTTTAATTTTTTTTAAAGAAATATATTAACATGTTCTTTATAATATTTATACGAAAAAACTTTCAATATCGTTTCTAATTAATATTCAGTTAGTTGTAATTTTAAAATATTTTTTATTAAAATTTAAAAATCCTTGACAAAAAGCATTAATTATATGATAAAAAATTAAATATTTTTTATCTTTTATTAAAATATCTATCAGCCAGACATTTTTCGATACTCTGCCACAATAACGACGCAGTTTTATCCCACGTAAACTTTGTACGCTGTATACGTCCTTTTTCGATCAATTGCAATCGCAAAGATTTGTCATTAAACAATCTCAACATTGCATTTTTAATAGAATCGACAGAGAGTGGATCGACATAATAAGCAGCATTACCAGCAACTTCGGGCATCGATGTTGTGTGTGATGAAATAATTGGAACATCGCAATACATTGCTTCAAGAATGGGTATACCAAAACCTTCAAAATATGAAGGATATATCAATGCAAAAGCCGAAGCCATAACTTTAACAAGTTCGTCAAAATGCAACCAATCGGTAAATATTATATCAGATTTATAGGGAGATGAATCATATGCATCTTCAATTTCTTTATCAATGTATTTCTTTGAACCTACAAGCATCAATTTAATATTTGAAGATTGCGAAATACGGAATTCATTAAATGCTTTTATAAGATTTGCAATATTTTTTCGTGGTTGTATGGTACCTACAAATATAAAATAAGGAGTACCACCTGTATATTTTTCACGAATCTTTTGTTGCTCAAATTCCGATAATGGTCGAAATTTATCATTTGCCCCGTTGTATACAATATCTATTCTATCTGAATTAACATTGTATAACTTAATAATATCATTTTTAGAATATTCTGAAACAGTAGCTATTCGAGTAGCTTTTTTTATGTATCTTGGGAAAAAATATCTATAATATTTACTATGCAATGATTTCAAAAACTCGGGGTAATATATAAAATTCAAATCGTGAACAACAGGCAATGAAGGTACCGATGTTGTTAGCGACAAAAATCCATCAGGTGAAAGAAATATATCAGGACGATAACGTGCAAATATCAATGGAATATTCACTTCAAAAAATAAGTACCATAAGAAAGGATGACGCGCTGGTGGAAAACCAACAACTGGTATGATATTATCAGAAAATATAAATTCTTCATCAAATTTTCTGTCGAATATAAAAATAAACCTATGTTCGGGATGCAAAACTGTAATTCTTTTTAAAGTTTCATAGGTAAAATTTCCGATGCCATCAAGCTTGTTTTTTATCAATAAACGAACATTAACAGCTATTCTCATGTAAAATTTTATGATAAAAATATCAACAAAATTATTAATTTTATTTAAATAAAACATCAATACAACAATAAATGTTTAATATGTTAAAATAAATTTTAACTTTTTTATAACCACAATAACCATCAGGTAATCACAACTAACTTTTGTCCCTGAAAATCATTATTATGTCGATATTTTTTTACAATTTAATATTACTTTTACAATTTTGTTTAAAAATATTTGAATGAAATATAATAAATTTTTTGAGCAAATATTACTACACATATTAGTGTGGTTTTTGCTATTTATGTTAAATTACTTTCTTGTTAAGAATTATCCTGTTGTTTTTAATTTCTCGTTTCATTTAGCAATATGGTTTATTTATATATTTATATTTTATGTTAACTATTTATTTCTAATACCTCAATTTTTATTCAAGAACAAATTCATAATATACATCTTCATAGTTATCATACTTATTTCCACAACTTATATTATCAGACAAAAAATATTTGAAAAAACAAGATTTGAGATACAACAACAATTTCGTGCTGATCAATTTAAAAAAAATGTTCCACCTCCGATGCCACAATTCGATCGTCCTTCATTCAGACCAAAAAGATTTTTTAATAATCGTCCTCCACAACGACCAAAATTAAATCTTATATCAATATATAGTTTATTGATGGTATATGCAATAAGTACTATACTAGCATTAATAAAAAGATGGAACGACACTGAAAAGCAAAAAATAGAAATAGAAAAAGAAAGACTACAGTCGGAACTAAAATATTTAAAGCAACAAATCAACCCTCACTTCCTTTTCAATTCACTTAACAATATTTATTCATTGGCACTTACAAAATCTGATTTAACAACCGATGCAATAATAAAACTTTCGGCAATACTTCGATATATGATATACGAATCGCAAAAAGAAAAAGTTCCTTTACACGAAGAGTTAAATCTTATCATCAACTATGTCGATCTACAAAAACTGCGTATGAACGAAAAAACCGTTCTAAATTTTCAAATAGAAGGCGATTCAGATTCATATTTAATTGAACCATTATTACTAATACCAATAGTTGAAAATTGTTTTGAATATGGATGCGATAATATCAATGAATCGTTTATAGATATTTTTATAAGAATTCAGAACTCTATATTGACATTAAAAACACGTAATAAAATCGTAAAATTGCCAGAAAATAATTTAACAGATAAAGGTTTGGGGTTAACAAATTTACAAAGACGGCTTACATTGTTATATGATGACAAATTTGAATTTAATAAACAGAAGAAAAATAATATTTTCGAAGTAACTCTTAAAATAGATTTAAGACCATGAGATGCATAGCAATAGATGATGAACCACTCGCACTAAACATAATAAAAGAATACGTTGAAAAAATACCATTTTTAAAACTTGAAGGTATGTTTTCAAGTGCTCTTGAAGTAGCAGATTTTGTAATATCAAATAAAATTGATTTGATGTTTGTTGATATACAAATGCCACATTTGAGTGGCCTTGATTTTATTAAAACTCTGCCTGAGCCGCCAATGGTAATATTTACAACAGCATATTCAGATTATGCACTCGATGGATACGAAATAAATGCAATCGATTATCTGCTAAAGCCATTTTCATTCGAAAGATTTTTAAAAGCTGTCCAGAAAGCTAATGAGTTATATGTATTAAAAAACAAAAATTCATCATCAATCAATAATAATAAAAATATTGAAAAAAACGATGATTTTATTTTGCTTAAAGCAGATTATTCATTAATAAAAATAGATATTTCAAAAATACAATATATCGAAGGACTGAAAGATTATGTAAAAGTTTATTATGGTGAACCACGACCATTGCTACCGAAAATAACAATGAAAAGTCTGGAAGAAAAATTACCAAGCGATATTTTTGTACGCATCCATAAATCGTTTATAATATCAATAAAACATATTGAAGCAATCGAAAAAAATAGTGTTAAAATAGCGGGAAAAACTATTCCAATCGGAAATCAATATAAAGAACATTTCTGGAGGATTATCAAAAATAAAAATTTAATACAATAATATTAATCCATAAACAATCGTAGTAATATGTAATGAATAACACGAATCGTACTCTTATTTGCCAATTAAATCAGGGAAAATTCGTATTGTCTGTTTTATCAGTATACTAAATCGATAATAACAAAAAGATTAATAACTTAGAAGATTAATATTTTAAAATATTAATCTATTTTTATTTAATTACTTGTATTAATAAAAATCTGATTTATAATTTTTTTATAATTTAATTTTTCATCACTACCTCAAATATAAAAAATACAAACAACTTTTTGTGATATTTTTTTTTATATATTTTTTTTTATAAAACTTTTATTTTAATGTATGAAATTTAATAATATTTTCTCCTTTCAAACCATTTTTCACATAAAGTTAAAAAAACTTTCATGGTACAATAATATTCTTTCAAAGATGTAGAATATTGAAGACCATATTTTCCTGTTTCAAAAGAAACAATAATAGAATTTTTATTAACGGGCAAACATAATCCTATAGTAAAATTGTAATTATAAATATTTTTATCAAAAAATTTATCTGGTAATATCTCATATGCAAATCCTGATAACAAAGAAATATCCTTGTTGGAACGAGAACTTTTAATTTTGTATTCTGAACCTACAGCAAATTTTAATTGTTTGTTAAACTGTTTTAAATCATATTTTACAATATCACTTACAAAGTTTATCTTTTCTCCCTTATAAGAAATACCCAAACTCAATTTATCTACTATCTTATTTTTTATTTTTCTTTTATTATAGGTTAATGTATCATAATCATTCATAGACAAAAAGTAATCTACTATACCATTTAAAGATATAGAAGGAGTATATTTAAATCCAAAAAATAATCTTTTATTAAATGAAGGATTATAAATAATTCCTGGACTTATGAAAAAGCCCGAATAATAAATAATTTTTGAAGCACTATAATACATTTTCAAAAATTCGGGTTCAGAAACTATCTCTTCACGCATAACATTACCGTTCAAATAACAAATATCAAAACCTCCAAAAAAATTTTTCCTAACCCTGAAAGATATACCGGCAAAAAAATTATATAATCCTCCTTCTCCTTTATAATTTTTATCCAGTTGTTTTAAAAAACCTTGTTGATAAATCTTTGAATTCAAATTATACCCAACATAATTATAAGGCAGAATCCCAAAAGCTAAACCTATATTATTTGAAATTTTAAAAGCAAAAGAAACATTATTAATACAAATATTTGATGAAAAACCCGAATTTTTGTCAGAATAATATTTAACAAATGTTGCAAAAACACCTGCATTAAAAATAAAAAGTAAGCTATCAATAGTTGAATAAGTAGCTGGATTTAAAAAATTAATTATATTTTTATCGATATTAGCAACACCAGTGCCACCCATACCTATTGCTTTACCTCCATAATTTGCATAAAGCTTTCCATTTTCAGTCATGCTAATAGGAGATATTGAAACCTGACTAAATATTTTGTAATTAACAAGAAAAAACAATATCACAATAATTTTTCTCATAATCAATATTTTAAAATGTATAGGATTAATTGCAAGCTTTTTGCGTCAATGCTCAAATTTTTAAATGTTATATATTGAAAATTAGGATGAAAAGTCAAAAAAATTCCTTCATCAGGATTAAACCATTTATTATCAAATCCTGAACTTATAAATGATGTTATATCAAGTGTATACTGGGTTTCCTGATTATATAATACATCAATATTTAACGATGGTAATAAATAACTACCCTCAGAATTATAAAAAATAGATTGAATTTTATTACCATAACCAACTTGTCCTGAAATCAAAGAATCTGAAAGTTCATAAATATTGGTATAAATGATTTTAGGCCTAAAGTTTAAAATTGCTTTCAAAACCTTAAAATTATTATATGAAAATAATTCATTTAAAAAAGGAAAATCAATTCTGGTATAAATGCCATATCCCGAATTAATAAACGATGTATAATTAGTGTTTTCTGACTTGATTTTTTTATCTTTATTACTATCATAATTTATCAGCCAACTCTTAAAATTTCTTGAAATAATATTAAATTGGTTAGATGTATTAATTATAGGGAAATCAATGTAATAATTTTCATTCATTAATTCTTTTTTACTTAGAAATAATCTTAGATAAGCATTACCCGAAGATGACAAAAATCTGATAATAGAATTTGTTTTGTTGGTATCTGATATAATAACAATTCCAGGTAAAAATTTCAAAAAATCTTCATCATATTTAAAATAAATATCTTTAGTAATTAAACCATAAAATAAAACTTCAGAAAAATCATTTGTAATAGGAATTGATATTTCGTTAATTATTTTAGGAGAAATTCTTAATTCTCTTTCACCTATTTTGTTTCCATATTTTAATGATACAGTATTATAACAATAACCATTTTCATCAGGTTCAGGAAATTCGGTCAAAGTATAAATCTCATATTTGCAACTTTTAGTTGTATCGCCATAACTATAACCATCAAGAACCAGAAACAATGAAGCCGAGTCTATCCGATCATTTTCGGAAGGATAAATAGAAGGAAGTCCTAACTGAAAAGCCGACATACACCTTACTGATCCTATTATCGAGTCATTAAAATAACCTATAAGCATCTTTTTATTTCCTGATGTTGGAAATGAATCTAATATTATTGTAGAACTATAACAAGTAATTGTATCAATCCTCATTATAAAGGTTTGATTATTATTAATAAGATCGGGATACAAGTAAAATTCTTTTTCTTTTTCATTACATGAAGTGAGTAATAAAAAAATTATACCAACCAGGTTCTTATTCATATCAAAAATTTTAATACAAAAATTGATTTTAATTAAATTATAGTTATAAAAAAATGACCAAATAGATGAAAAAGTAGACAAACCCATTACTTAAAATGAATTAAACTTATTAAATCTATTTTGTCGACTAATTAATTACATACATCTACACGACTTTTAAATTTTAATGTTATAGTCATACCTTGGTCAAAAATTTAGGCATATGAAAATATTTGAAAAAATTTTTAATTACAAAATTATCTTTGTTTTCATCACTTTTTTTGTTTCAATAAGTTATTCTTGTACTAATAATGATGATGAAGACGAAACAACAAGAGGCAATTGGGTCAGACTTTCTTCTCTTGATGGTGTTGCAAGATGTGATGCTGTAGCATTTAGTATAAATGGCAAAGGATATATCTGTACAGGATATGATGGAAAAAAGCGTTTGAATGATTTGTGGGAATACGATCCTGAAAAAAATAGTTGGAAAGAAAAAAGCAACTTACCAGGTTCACCAAGAAATGGGGCTGTTGCTTTTGTAATCAATAATAAAGCATACATAGCCACAGGGTATGATGGTTATAATATGCTAAAAGATGTCTGGGAATATGACCCAATAAATGATACATGGGAGCAAAAAAATGACTTTCCGGGAACATCTCGATATGGTGCTGTAGCATTTTCTATTAAAAACAAAGGATATATTGCAACAGGTTATGATGGTAATTATTTAAAAGATTTGTGGGAATATGATCCACAAACTGATAAATGGACACAAAAATCAGGTATACCAGGGGAAAAGAGGCATAGTGCTGTGGCTTTTGTTATTGGAGATACAGCAGTGTATATATGTACAGGTATTAACAATGGAACATATGTTAATGACCTGTATCAATACATTCCTTCAACTGATACATGGACGAAAAAAAATTATATTAGCAATTACTGGTCTGATAAAAGTTTTGATGACAATTATAATATGATAGGTATAAATAGAGTAGCTTTAACAATAAATAATAAAGGTTATTTAATAACAGGTGGACAAAATACTGCAGGATCTGATGTCTGGGAATATGATGTTGTAGAAGATATATGGACTAAATTAGTAAATTTTGAAGGTTCAGCAAGAATTGAAGCTTGTGGTTTTGTAATAAATAATATAGGATATTTACTTACTGGTAGAAATGGAAGTAATTATTTCGATGACCTTTGGAGCTTTTATCCTTACGACACATATAATGAATATGATTAAATAAAGAATTATCTTATAACATAACACCTAAATAATCTTTATTTTAATCAATTTTAAAAAACTCATTTTATAAAATCCACAAAAGGAAAACTATAAAAAATATAATTTAAAAAAACAGGGCCTTATAAGTCGTTTGATTTTTTATCTTTATTTTTTAGAAAATACAATTATTAATCTTTTCTATTAGTTTTTTGAAATGGTAATTTTATCATTTTGAATATATACAAGTATGATATACCATACAATTCAAAATCTTGAATTGTAATTCACACTAACGAATTTTCAAATATGATATACAATTACTAATTTTATTAAAAAAAATCGTATTATCTCATTTATAAAACTATCATATAATAAAAGCTTTTGAAGTATTATAACATAATTCAAAATTATCCCCAACAATAAATTTTAAGATTTTCTTATTTATTATATAATAACATTTTAGTAATATCGAAAAAATTTGGGTTGAACAAAAAATAAAATATTTTATTAAAACAAAAAACCCCCTTTAATAGGGGGTTTTTTGCAAGTATTATTAATTTTAATACATATCACCCATTCCAGCGCCACCTCCTGGCATTTTCTTTTCTTCTTCAGGTTTTTCTACTACAACACTTTCGGTTGTTAGGAACATACCAGCTACCGAAGCAGCATTTTCGAGAGCAATACGTGCAACTTTGGTTGGGTCAATAACACCCGATTCAAATAAATTTTCAAATTTATCTGTTTGAGCATTATAACCAAAGTCGCCTTTTCCTTCCTTAATCTTTTGAACTATTACAGAGCCATCAAGACCTGCATTTTCAACAATTTGTCTTAAAGGTTCTTCTAAAGCTCGTTTTACAATTTGTATACCTGTTGTTTGATCTTCATTATCTCCTTTCAAATCTTCAAGTTTTTCAATAGCACGAATATATGCTACACCACCACCTGGAATAATACCTTCTTCAACAGCTGCACGGGTAGCACTGAGAGCATCTTCAACTCTTGCTTTCTTTTCTTTCATTTCTACTTCAGAAACAGCACCTACATAAAGTACTGCTACACCACCCGACAATTTTGCCAATCTTTCCTGTAATTTTTCTTTATCGTATTCTGAAGTAGTAGTTTCGATCTGAGTTTTTATTTGTTTAATTCTACCTTCGATAGCTTTCTTATCACCAGCACCATTAACTATTGTAGTATTTTCTTTATCAATAACAACTTTTTCAGCATTACCAAGCATATTAAGCTTAGCACCTTCGAGTGTCAAACCTTTTTCTTCTGATATTACAACACCACCAGTAAGAACAGCTATATCTTCGAGCATTTCTTTTCGACGATCACCAAAACCAGGAGCTTTAACAGCAGCAACCTTTAATGATCCTCTCAATTTGTTTACTATCAAAGTAGCAAGAGCTTCACCTTCAACATCTTCAGCAATAATTAATAATGATCGTCCTGCCTGTGCTATTGCTTCTAATACTGGAAGCAGGTCTTTCATCGAAGATATTTTCTTATCATATATCAGAATTAATGGATTTTCGAGAACTGCTTCCATCTTTTCTGGGTCGGTGATGAAATAAGGTGAAATATATCCTCTATCAAACTGCATTCCTTCAACTACATCAACATAAGTTTCTGCAGTTTTTGATTCTTCAACAGTAATAACACCGTCACGTTTTACTTTAGCCATTGCATCGGCAATAAGTTTTCCTATTTCAGGATCGTTATTTGCCGATATTGTAGCTACCTGTTCAATTTTCTTAGTATCTTCACCAACTGATTGTGAAATACGTTTTAATTCATCAACAACAACTTTTACTGCCTTATCAATTCCACGTTTCAAATCCATAGGGTTAGCCCCAGCAGTAACATTCTTTAAACCAACAGATATTATTGACTGAGCAAGTACAGTTGCTGTTGTAGTACCATCACCAGCATTGTCAGCTGTTTTTGATGCTACTTCTTTTACAAGTTGTGCACCAAGATTTTCAAATTTGTCTTCAAGTTCAATTTCTTTTGCTACTGTAACACCATCTTTTGTAACAAGTGGTGCACCAAATTTCTTTTCGATTATTACATTACGACCTTTGGGACCGAGTGTTACTTTTACTGTATTAGCCAGCTGATCAACGCCTCTTTTTAAAGCTTCTCTAGCTTCAATGTCAAATTTTATTATCTTTGCCATCGCTCTAAAATTTTAGTTTATTAATAAATTTTTGATTTAATTTTTTAAAAAATAATTAAATTAAATAATAGCCAGGATATCTGATTGACGCATAATTAAATAATCCTTACCATCAATTGTAATTTCTGTACCAGCATATTTACCATATAAAACCATATCACCAACTTTAACTTCCATTTTTTCGTCTTTACTTCCTGGACCTACTGCAAGAACTTTACCTTTTTGTGGTTTTTCTTTTGCTGTGTCGGGAATTATTATTCCACTTGCAGTTTTTGACTCAGCTTCCATGGGTTCAATCAGAACCCTGTCTCCTAATGGTTTAATTTTGATTTCTGACATATATTAATAGTTTTTATGGTTTGCTAATCTAAAAAATTTCATCCCTTTTATTGCATATTTTATGCCAAAAGATTTTTTTTAATTTATACTGACAAATTTTACATTTCACTCAAAAAATCAAAGTATTTATATTCTTCTTTTTTTTAATTGAAATTCAATATATTAATATAAAAACAAAAAAATGTCAGTATGTCAAAAATACTGACATTTTGGTAGTTTATAAAAATTAATCAATTAAATTTTTACTTATTCTGTTGAGGCGAAGATTGATTATTTTGGTTCTGATTTTGAGGAACTGCTTTTGTAAAATCTTGAGGTAATTGATCGGGACTTGCAACAACATCAATCTTATCCTGAATTTTTGATTTTTCAACCTCTTTACTACTTGGTATAAAAATTCCTGCTAATAAACTTAAAACAACAAGCACAATAGCAAGAATCCACGTTAACTTTTCAATTAGCTCCGTCGACTGACGAACACCCATTATTTGATTGGCTGCGGAAAAACCAGAGGCTATACCCCCTCCTTTTGAATTTTGTACAAGCACTACTAAAATTAAAAGTATTGACACTATTATAATCAATATACTTATGAATACATACATAATTTTAAGTTTTTATTCATTACTATTGTTTAATAATTTTTTTATTTCTTCAATTTTTTTTGCAAAATAATCAATTTTTTCTGGATATTTCAAAATTAATTTTTCATATGCATAAATTGCTTTACTATAATTTCCTTGTTTAATAAAAATTTTTGCCAATGTTTCGGTAAAAAAATCTTCATGCTCTTTAACACTATCTTCTGATATGTCTTTTTGTTCTGTCATTTCTTCTGGCTTAATGACAATTTTCTCTTGTCCTTTTTCAATAAATCGTTCTATTAAATAATCTTTGTAATTTTTTATTTTTTCTATATCAGGTTTTTCTTTACCTATAACAACATCATTACTGGTTAAGCTTTCCTCTGATTTATAATCTTGCTTATTTAACTTATAACCTCCATCTTTAATTGTGTTTTCAACAACAAATAATAAAGATTCGTTTGTTCCATTTTTAATATCATCAAGCTGACTACTCAATGTATTCGAAATATTATTTTTCAAGCTTTTACTCAATTTCTTTTTATATGCATTTTCTTTATCTATAACAATTTCAATATTATTTTGATCTGTATTTTTTTCATCATTGATTATTTCAGTTTTATCAGTATTTACCAATATTTTTGATTTAATATCTTGATTATTTTCAGCAGTATGAATATCTTCATTATAAGTAATTTTTTCATTGATTTGTTCGTTATATTCCTCTTTTTTAATATCATTATTTAAATATCCATAAAGTATCTTTCTATCAACTACTCGTAAAGCAATTACGGGTAAATATTTGTTAATATCTATATTCAAATTTTGTAAATTTTTTATCCATAATAAGTAAAGAGCATGAAAATAAGGATATTTTTCAATTAACTGATTAATCTCATTTAATGTTTTTTCATTCAATTTTTTATATTCTTTTATGTATTGTACAATATTATTAGCACTCATAATAAAATTTTACCAATTTACAAATGCCTTATTATATATATCTTCTATCAATAGTTTTATTATTTCCTGTGTATATTGCTCTTTTGCCGATTCAAAACTCAGTGTCGAAGGATAATCAACAAAACGAGTAAAAGTAGTCTCAAAATTGTCTTTAGAATTAAACGAATTGATATATTTAACTTTTATCGATATAGTAAAACGATTCTGGGGAGCATAATCTGTTGATGAAAGAACAGCTGGACGACTATCATAATCAACAATAATTCCCTCGAAATCAAGGTCTCCTGTTCCATTTACCAATATCAATCGAGTATTTCGCTGTATATAATCTCGTAATTCGTCAGTAATATATTGACTCAAAGAAGGCTCTACTATAGGAGCTCTATTTTCAAACATTTTTACCGAAAAAGTTTTTGCTTCTGGAGGTATTGAAGCTCCCGTAGTTGAATATTTTACAGTAAAACACCTATTAATAAAAATTACAATAAAAGATAAAAAAAACAACAGATATAAAAATCTCTTAATCATAATAATCATAAATTTAAATTATATTCTTTAATTTTTCTATATAAAGTCCTTTCAGAAATACCGAGTTCCATTGCTGCTTGTTTTCTTTTGCCCTTGTGTTTTTCAAGAGCTTTTTTTATCAATTCTTTTTCTTTTTCTTGAAGTGATAAACTTTCTTCAGTGATTTCTTCAGTATCTTGAATATCGGCATCTTTGAATTTAATATTTACTTGTTGACCTGGAATAACAACTGAACTCAAAGCAATTTCACTACCATTATAAAGTTTCCTAATAAGTTGAGCATTGTTTTCGTCAGTATATAAGCTATTTGTACCTTTTTGAATAATGTCAAGTACCAATTTTTTTAAATCATTAACATCATTTTTCAAGTCAAATAAAATCTTATATAAAATTTCTCGTTCGGTAGTATATGTTTTTGTATCAACAACATCGTACAACACAGGTAATCTCGTTTCAGAATAATCGGACAGATACTTTTTTAAAGTTTCAGCATCTATCAATCGTGCTTGTTCAATAATTGAAATTTGCTCAGTTATATTTTTTAATTGTCGTATATTCCCAGGCCATCTGTACTCTATAAGAATTTGCATTGCTTCATCGGTCAAAGAAATAGGAGGCATACGATGCTTTTCTGCAAATTCAAGTGCAAAATGTCGAAATAACAATGGAATATCTTCTTTTCTTTCGCGTAATGGTGGAATATAGATAGGTACAGTTGCAAGACGATAATATAAATCTTCTCTAAACTTACCTTGTTGTATCAAAGTTCTTAGATCGACATTAGTGGCTGCAATTACACGTACATTTGTTTTTAAAACTTTTGAAGAACCTACACGCAGAAATTCACCTGTTTCAAGTACTCTTAGTAAACGTGCCTGAGTCGACATTGGTAATTCAGCAACTTCATCCAGAAAAATTGTGCCTTTATCTGCTTCTTCAAAATATCCTTTTCTACTTTCATAAGCACCAGTAAACGAACCTTTTTCATGCCCAAATAATTCACTATCAACTGTACCTTCAGGTATCGCACCACAATTGACTGCTATATATGTACCATGCTTACGATGACTAAAATGATGAATTATTTTAGGAAATACTTCTTTCCCTACTCCACTTTCTCCAGTAATCAAAACAGATAAATCGGTTGTTGCAACTTGTAAAGCTATATCTATTGCCCTATTCAAAGCTGGCGAATTTCCTATAATCCCAAAACGTTTTTTGATTGACTGAAGTTCCATATTAAAAATGAATTTTTGTCATTTTTGTTGACAAATTTACAAATAAAAATTAAAATCAATTTTAAATATTTCATAAAAATTTATTTTTCAATTAATTTTCTAGTTTCTTCAGAAAAATTTATAAATGGATACTTTTTTTCAATTTTTTTAATTTCAGCTAAAGTCGACTTTACAAAATTTTTATATTCTGTAGAATATGGTTTAAAAGGTTTGTGCGACAATCTTTTTAAAATCTTATCAATTTCATCGATTAAATCTATAGTTTGTTTATCAAAATATACAGTCATAAACCTTTCCCATACGTACTTTAAAGCTAATCCTGAAGGATGTATCATATCGTCGGCATAAAACCTATAATCTCGAAGTTCATCCATAAAAATTTCATATGCAGGAAAATAAAATATATTATTATTAAATTTTTCGCATAATTTATGTACCGAATAAATTAAAATCGATTTGCTTAATTGATTCTGTTCAAAACCATCACTAAGATATCTAACCGGACTAACAGTAAAAACTACCTTCAATTTATCATTATTTTTAAATAATTTTTTAAATAAATTCAAATATTCCGCAATAATATTTTCGGGCGATAATAAAAATTTTCTAAAATATTTCGATGGTATTTTATGACAATTTGAAACAATCTGGTTTGTTTCTATAAATTCATAAACATGAGATGTACCAAAAGTAATGAATAAAAAATCAAGACCTTTAAATATTTCTTGAGCTCTAAGTAAATTTGAATTTATCTTTTCTAAACATTTATCAGGATTTTCATCTGTAAATTCTGTATCATGATAAAAACTTAACCATTTATCTTGATAATTATATAAATCTGATTTAGTAAAAATATGATTTCTTAATAATATTTCAAGTGATTGTTTTATAGAAAAAGGATTATATAATATACCAAAAGGATTAACACATACATTAAATTTATAATCTTTTAATTTTTCTCCAATATTTTCGGAAAAACACGATCCTAATATCATTATTTTATTGTGGTATGATATTTTATGTAATGATTCTGAAATTTCTAAAAAAGTCCTAAAAAGTTTCATATTTTTGTTTTAATTTATAAAATTAAAAATCTTTTATTAATTTAAATTAAAAATGGAATTGAAATGGTATGTAATTTACACACGTCCACGTTTCGAAAAAATAACATATAAATTATTACTTGAAAAAAATATACATACATATTTGCCTTTAAAAACTACTATTAGACAATGGAAAGATAGAAAAAAGAAAATAGAAATTCCTCTTATACCCTCGTATCTTTTTGTAAAAATAGATTTAAAAGATTATCTGAAAGTATTAAAAACAGAAGGTGTAGTAAATTTCATTAAATTTAATAATAAATTTGTTCCTGTACCCGAATGGCAAATAAATAATATTAAAATAATGATGGATGAAAACGCAGATTTTCAAGAAATTACAGATAATCAAAACATATTAAAAGGTGATTTTGTTGAAATAATTAGTGGAAAATTTAAAGGAATGAGAGGAACTGTTGTTTATAAAGGTAAAACAAAAAACATAATTATTCGACTTGATGTCGTAGACAAAAACTACTTAATTAATATCTCACGATGCAAAATAAAAGTTATTGATCAAAATATCGATTAATACTTTGAAGCAAGACACAATGTGACAATACTGATTTTATTGCTATTACTATGTTTTAAAATTTCATCAGAAATAGACTCTAAAGTAGCACCTGTTGTTATTACATCATCTACAAGCATTATATGCTTTTCGTTCAAAATATTTGTATCAACAATTTTAAATTTACCTTCAACATTTAACCATCTATCATATTTTGATTTTTGTGTTTGCGAATTAATAAATTCAATTCTTTCAATGATATTCGTAGCCACAGGTTTATTGATGATTTCAGAAATTCCTTGTGCTATTATTTCACTCTGATTAAATCCTCTTTGTTTTAATCTTCTTTTATGTAATGGCACTGGAATGATTATGTCTATATCTTCAAAAGATGTTCCTTTTATTTTTCTACCTATAATTTTCCCAAATTCATAACCTATATGTTTTTTACCTTTATATTTTAACTCCTTTACTATATTCTGAAATTTATTATCTTTAATATAGTAAAAAAGTGAAAAAGCATTTACAACCGGAATCCTACCAGCAATTAAATCAATAATTTCATTATTGTCAATCTTATTTATATAAACATAAGGTAATTCACTCCAACAATTTGTACATAAAATTTTTTCTCCTTGTACCAACAATGTACCACATGTGACGCAATAATCTGGAAAAATCAAATATTTTAAATCTTCAAAAACCGTAAAAATATATTCCTTAAATAATTCTAATCTCATATGTTACAGGAATACCTTTTTTTAACGTAGCACTAACTCCGCAATATTTTTCCTGTGACAATTCAACAGCTTTTTGCAATTTTTCCATTGGTAAATTTTCTCCTGAGAATTCATATATCACATGCATATTTTTAAAACTTTGAGGATGCTGATCTTCAACCTCTCCTTCTACTTTTATATTAAAACTCTTTACTTCTACTTTCATTTTATTAAGAATGGCAATGACATCCATAGCAGTACATCCAGCAAGAGAAACTAGCAACAAAGATTTTGGACGTGGGCCAGAATCTGTTCCACCAAATTCACGATTTGCATCAACAATAATCACATGACCATCTACTTCAGATTGAAAAGCCATTTTTTCTTTCCATTGCAAACTAATTTCTTTTTTCATATAATTCAAATTTTTATTATAAAATAAAAAACTTTATTTATTATTTAACTTTTTAAACATTAAAAAGTTCACTATTAAAAAAATTCTTGTTTAATAATAATCGCTTTTTAAAATATTTAAAATTAAAAAATTTACCTAAAATTATCAAGAAATCATTTGCTACAATAGAAACCTGATTTAATAAAACAAACGTTTAATTAATTGACCTTTTAAAAATTTCAGTGTAAAAAATTTTTTTTAAACAAAATTTTTAAAGAAAATTATCCTTTAAATAAATATTAAATTTTTTCTTTGTGTTTCTTGTATTAAATGTTAGGATATTTTTTTAACATGCATTTATGTTTCAAAACAACAAAATTTTTTATATCTCAAAAGAATTGCATCAAGCTATCAACAATTTATTACATTTTTTTTATAACAAAAATTGATTAATTAATCAAAATTCCTATAACTATTAAACTATATTATATTAACTATCAAACTTAATCTTTCTATTATTTACCGTATTCATAAATATTTTTTTAATTTATTGAAAATAAGTAAAAAAATTGGAAAAAATTTTTAAAATTAAAAATCTCCTTAAATAAAAATTACTTTTTTAAAATTTATAATTCAAAATAAAATATTAGTAAATATTTTTTATTTCTTTGCACGATGATAAAAATTTTTAAATCATATGTTAAAAGATGAGTTAACCGCAAATAAAATAAAGTATTCATATTTTGTTATGAATATGGGGTTTGCAGTATGGCGAATATATTACAATGTTTTTCTTGAAAAAAATGGTTTATCGGGTACACAAATAGGAATACTTAATGCTATATTACAAGCATCTTTAGTATTTGTGCTGATATACTGGGGCATAAAAGCAGATAAAATAGGTATTCGACCTGTTCTTGGACAACTTATTTTAATTTCATCAATATTATTAATTTTGCTTACCAAAATTACAAACTTTTACATATTGTTATTTTACATACCAATATTAAGCTTTTTTCATCATCCATTAGCACCACTTCTTGATGCATTAAGTACAAATTATCTTACGAACAACAATAACAATAATCAAGTAAATTATGGCAGTTTGCGAGCATATGGATCATTAGGTTGGGGAATTGCTTCAATCTGGGCAGGAATATTATTTGCAAAAATTCCTATTTACTATATTTTTATCATCTCATCATTGTTATATCTTACAGTATTTCCTGTTTTCATAGTACCCAAAAAACGAAAAAAAATATACCGCACTGGAACCGAAAAAGTAGAATTAAAAGCAATTATTCAAAACAAATGGATTTTAATTTTTTCATTTATTTTAATTTTATATGGTATTTCAAGTTCGCCAATTAGTAGTTTTTTAAATTTATATTTTGTTGAACTAAATGCCAATAACAATTTTATTGGTTATGCTTATGCTGTGCAGGCTTTATCAGAAGTACCTTTCTTTTTTATTGGTAATAAAATTTTTAAAAAATTTGGAATTTCAAATACATTAATTATTTCTATTTCTATTATGTTTATACGTTTATTTTTTTATAGCATAACAAATAATGTTTATATAGGAATATGTTTAGGTATTTTGCAAGGTATAACTCTTTCTTTTTTTCTAATACCCGTAATAGAATTTATCAACAAACTTTTACCAGATGGATATCATGCTACTGCACAAACTATTATCTGGGGTTGTTATTTTGGAATTGGAAATACTTTTGGCAACCTATTGACAGGTATAATAAAAGATGTAAAAGGATTACATACTGTAATGTTTTATGCATCTATATTAACATTTTTTGTTTTAATGTTTACAATTTTGTATTTTTATAGGCATAAAAAATCATTTAAAAATAACAATTAAACAAATAAAACGTTGGTTATGAAGCAGTTAAGATTAATTTTAGCAATATATTTTATTCTTTTGTTTTTCACCACATGCAAAAAAGTACCATATACCAATAGAAGTCAGCTTACATTGTTACCTGAATCAATAATTGTTGAAATGGGTTTAACAAATTATAATGAATTTATTAAAAGTAACAAATTAAGCGCAGATGAAAAAAATGTACAAATGATAAAAAAAGTTGGACAAAAAATATCAGCTGCTGCAGAAGAATTTATGAGGAAAAACAATATGGCTGCTGATATAAAAAACTATAAATGGGAATTTAATTTAGTAGAAAGTGAACAGGTAAATGCATGGTGCATGCCAGGTGGTAAAATTGTTTTTTATACAGGAATACTGCCGTATACTTTAAATGAATCAGGTGTCGCAGTAGTAATGGGGCATGAAATAGCTCATGCAATAGCACGCCATGGTAATGAAAGAATGAGTCAACAACTTATGGTTGCAATGGGAGGAATGGCACTTGCAATTGCATTAAAAGAAAAACCTGAAGAAACCAGAAATCTTTTTTTGGCAGCATACGGCGCTGGTGCAACTATTGGTGTAATACTACCTTATTCGCGTAAACATGAATATGAAGCTGATAAAATAGGAATGGTACTTATGGCAATGGCAGGGTATGATCCAAATGAGGCTGTTAAGTTTTGGCAAAGAATGGCAAGTTCAAACAAAACTAAAACACCTGAATTTTTGAGTACTCATCCTGCCGATGAAAATCGAATCAAAGAATTACAAAAATTTCTACCAGAAGCAATGAAATATTATAAAAATTATTAATGGAAGATTATAATTTTGACATATCGTTAACGAAAAAAATCTTTAAAGACGATGAAGAATCATTGATTGACTTAATAAAAACTTTTCTGAAATATACACCAGAATCACTTAATGAAATGCTTTTAAAGATAAATGAAAACAATATGGAAGAAGTTGCTTTTTTAGCACATAAAATGATACCCGGTATATCTTTTTTCGGACTTAAAGAGGTTGAAAAGAAATTGCTAATAATAGAAGATATGGCAAAAAATAATCAAAATCCGCAATTTATAAAAGATGAATTATATAAGACAAAAGAAATCATCGAACATTTTATGACATATTTAAGAAAAGAATTTAACATAAAATCCTAAAACTATGAAAGTCTTAATCGCCGAAGATGACATATTGACAAGCAAATTTATATCTAAAATATTTAAACAATTTGATAACGAAGTAATTTGTGCAACAAATAGCATATCTGCACTGCAACATCTTGAAAAACAAAATTTCGATATTGCTTTGATTGATATACACATGCCTGGTTTTGATGGTATTGAATTAATAAAGCATGTAAGAAATGAATTAAAATTAACTTTACCCATTATAGTAATAACCCACGACCATTACAAAAATACACTTATAAATGCTTTGGAAGCTGGTGCTGATGATTTTATAAATAAACCTTTTGAACCAAATTTATTGTATGAAAGGGTTGTTAAACTTGTAAATAGTATTTAAGTTTTTAAATTTTGATAATTACTTTTTTCTAATATAATAAAAAATCACACCATCAAGGCTTTTTCTATCAAGAATTAAACTATCATTTATAATCGAAAAGTAAGAATATTCAATAAAATTATCAACTTGACAATATAAAATATAGTTTATTTTTGTCGAATCAAATAAGTTTTTTGAATAATCAACCCAATATATACCTCCATACTCTTTAATTTTTTTATTAAAATTGAAATATATTCCATCGGGCATAAATATTTTTGTAATTTGTACATCAGGGTTACCTTTGTTTATAACTATTTTTGTAGTATCTTCATTAAAGTATACAGTTTTAATCCACATCCACTCACCCAATAATTTATTTTCAATTTCATTCAATATTTTTTCATCTTTTTTTTCACATTCAAAAGATAAAAATAAAAAAGTGAATAAAAACAATATTTTACAGATATTCAACATTTTATAAACTCAATATATTTAATTTAAAATTACTAATTTTTTTATACTTTTCTTATATTTTACGTATATTTTTTAAACATTTTTAAATATCATATACACTTTTTACAGGAATTTTTTCAAAAACTAATCCTGTTCTACTGGGTAAATAAATTTTGATATAAGCGGGTTGTGACAATTTAACTGGTTTAAAAGAATAATAAATTAATGATTGATCTATTCTATCAAATCCACCATATTTTTTATCATCGGTATTTAATATTATTTTATATTTTCCTGGAGGTACATTAATCGAATAATCAACAAAAGAAGTCAAAGGATTGAAGTTGAAAACAAATAAAAATTTATCTCTGTAAAAAGCCAGTGTCTGATCGTTTTGATTTTCGTGTAAAAGACAAATAGTTCTATTTTTAAGAATTTCTTTATGTTTAAATAATTCAATCATATCTTTATCAAAATCGCCAAGGTATTGATATTTCAATTCTTTATTATCGAACAAACTCCATTGACGTCGTGCATATTTAAATGACCAATTGTTGCCTTCACGTGGAAAATCGATCCATTCAGGATGTCCAAACTCATTGCCCATAAAATTCAGATAACCAAAATCTGCGGTTGCAATTGTGATAAGACGAATCATTTTATGTAAAGCAATACCTCTATCAACATTAATATTTTGAATATTTTTATGCATAAAGAAATACATATCCTTATCGACCAATCGAAATATAATAGTTTTGTCACCTACCAATGCCTGGTCGTGTGATTCGGTATATGAAATAGTTTTTTCTTCAATTCTTTTTCGTGTTAATTCATAAAAAATTTCACCAACATTCCATTTTTCATCGGGTAATTCTTTAATTATTTTAATCCAGTAATCTGGTACTCCCATTGCAAGCCTGAAATCAAAACCATAGCCACCATATTCGAATGATGTTGCAAGTCCAGGCATTCCACTTACTTCCTCAGCTATTGTAATTGCATTTTCATTTACCTGATGAATTAATTTATTTGCTAAAGTTAAGTATACAATAGCATCTTCATCTTGATTACCATCATAATACATACTGTAGTCAACAAAATTTTTTCCCAGTCCATGATCATAATAAATCATCGACGTAACACCATCAAATCTGAAACCATCGAATTTATATTCTTCAAGCCAGAACTTACAATTTGATAAAAGAAAATGTAGTACTTCAAGTTTTCCGTAATTAAAACATAAGGAATCCCATGCCAAATGGTATCTTCTTTGACCTGTATGAAAATATTGATATGGAGTACCATCAAACTCTGCAAGACCTTCAAGAACATTTTTTACAGAATGAGAATGTACAAGATCCATTATTACTATCAAACCCATACCATGTGCAGTATCTATCAAACGTTTCAAATCTTCGGGAGTACCAAATCGAGAAGATACAGCAAAAAAATTCGATACATGATAACCAAAAGATCCATAATAAGGATGTTCCATGATAGCCATTAACTGAATAGCATTATATCCTGCTTTGACAATACGTGGTAAAACATCTTCAGAAAATTCATCAAAAGTAGCAATTCTTTCATCTTCTGACGACATACCTACATGCGTTTCATATATAAACAAAGGTTCATTTTTTAACACAGGTGCTTGATATTGCCATTGATAAGGTTTGTCGGGTGCCCATATTTGTGCATCAAACAATTTTGTATCTTCATGTTGAATAACTCTTTTGATATAAGAGGGTATTCTATAGCCTTCTCCCCCCTCCCATATTACCAATAATTTAAATAATTGTCCATGATTCATTGCATCTAAAGGTAGAATTATTTCCCAATTTCCATTTGTCAACCTTTGCATTTTAAACTTCTTATCTTTCTTCCAATTGTTAAATTCACCTACGAGATATATTTCTTTGGCATTGGGTGCCCACTCTCTAAAAACCCATGAGTTGTTTGTTTTATGTAATCCATAAAACAGATAACCATTGGCAAAATCGTTTAATGAGTTTATTTCTCCTAATAGTTCTTTTTCTCTTTTTATAACCAATTCATGACGCTTTCTAATTATTTCTGAATAAGGCCTTAACCATGGATCTAATTCTATTAATTTTAATTGTTTGTCTATCATTGTTTTATTTTTATTGCATTAATCATTTCTCTTTTATTAGGAGGGCCAGGTAAAACATTAACTTCAAACCCAATATTATGCAATGCTCTTTTTACTTTACCACTTGCACAATATGTTGTAAAAATACCTTTACAACGCATTACATTATAAAATTTCTTTAAAACTTCTTCCGACCATACCTCAGGTTGTTTCGAAGGAGCAAAAGCATCATAATAAACTATATCAAATTTGCCTTCAGGATTTTTGGCTGTTATATCTATTAACCTTTTATGAAGAACAAAATAATCATTCACTACATAATCTTTGTTCCATTCACATTCGTGAAATTTGTAGAAATATTTTTTAATATTTTTATCTATATTCATTACCTCAATATAATTAAGTTTTTTAAACAAATACTCATTCAAAGGAAATAAATCTATTGAATAATAATAAACAAAAATTTTTTGTTTTAAAGTCTCAAGAAAAGTTAAAAAAGCATTTAACCCAGTACCAAAACCCATTTCTATTATATCAATCTTTGGTTTATAGATCTTATAAAATCCATTTTTTATAAATACATGTAATGACTCAGTAATTGCACCATGAATAGAATGATAATGTTCATTAAGTTGTGGTACATAAAGTGTAGATGAACCATCATTTGTTATTTTTAATTCTATTTTCATATTTTCAAAATTACAATAATCCTTCATCAGCAAAACTAAAATATTTTTTATCAGAAAATATTATATGATCCAAAACTTTAATGTCTAATAATTGTGATGCTTTAACAATTTTGCTTGTTATATCTATATCAGCATCACTTGGTGTAATATTGCCTGAAGGGTGGTTGTGGCATAATATTATTGACACTGCTAAATTTTCTAAAACTTTTTTCATGATAATTCTTATATCAATAATTGTTTTTGACAAACCACCTTGACTAACTTTAAATTTATCAATAATTACATTTGAATTATTCATGGCTAGCACCCAAAATTCTTCATGTCTTAATCCAGATAATATAGGATGAAAATATTTATATACATCTTGACTGCTTGTTATTTTGTTTTGTTCAACAACATCGCAAGCAACAATTCTTTTTCCAAGTTCCAGAGCAGCAACCAATGTTATAGCTTTAGTAAGTCCTATACCTTTTATTTTGATAAGATTTTTTATTGATAATTTCGATAGTTCATATAAATTATCATTAACATTTGACAATAAAAATCTTGCAAGGTCTACAGCTGAAGTTTTTGCAGTACCAGTTCTAAACAATATTGCTATTAACTCGGTAATACTTAATGAATCAGGACCTTTAAGTAAAAGTTTCTCGCGTGGCCTATCTTCTTTATTCCAATTTTTTATTGAATAAGAATTAATGGAACTTTTTTCATTTTTCTTCTTTATTTCTTTCTCTTTAGTTTTAGCGTCATTGGTAATTCTATCATCAATTTTAGGTTTCATAAACTTTATTTTTACTTTTTTTATTTTCAATTAAGTATATTTGTTGGCAAAATTTAAAAATTTTTCATGTTTAAAATTATAAAAAAAGATAATAAAAGTAAGGCAAGAGCAGGAATTTTAAAAACAGATCATGGAGAAATAGAAACACCTGTATTTATGCCTGTAGGAACACGAGGAAGTGTAAAAGCTGTTCATCAACATGAATTAAAAAACGAGTTAAATTTTCAGATTATTCTTGCTAATACTTACCATCTATATTTACGTCCAGGGATCGAAATTATTAATGAAGCTGGTGGTATTCATAAATTTATTAGTTGGGATAGGGCTATACTCACAGACAGTGGTGGTTTTCAGGTTTACTCACTAGCCGAAAATCGAAAAATCACTGAGGAAGGAATTTATTTTAAATCACATATTGACGGTTCAAAACATATATTCACACCCGAAAAAGCTATTGATATACAACGACATATAGGAGCCGATATTATTATGGCACTTGATGAATGTGTGGCTTACCCTTCTGAATATAAATATGTTAAAAAATCACTTGAATTAACAAACAAATGGCTCGATCGATGTATTGAACATTTTAATAAAACATTACCACTCTATGGATATAATCAAATGTTATTTCCAATAGTCCAGGGCGGTATTTATGAAGACTTAAGAATAAAATCAGCAGAATTTGTAGCTTCAAAAGATTTACCTGGTAATGCTATAGGAGGTTTATCTGTTGGTGAACCCATAGAAGATATGTACAGAATTGTAGATATAGTAACAAACATATTACCCGAAACAAAACCTCGCTATTTGATGGGGGTAGGTAAACCTTCAAATATTCTCGAAGCTATAGCTCGGGGCATAGATATGTTTGATTGCGTTATACCTACGCGGAATGGTCGAAATGGTATGTTGTTTACATCACAGGGCATTATAAATATAAGAAATAAAAAATGGGAGAATGATTTTAGCCCAATTGATGAATATGGAATATCTTTTGTAGATAAAATTTATTCAAAGGCTTATTTAAGACATTTAATGGTAAATAATGAAATTTTGGGAGCTCAGATAGCAACCTTACATAATTTAGGCTTTTTTAAATGGCTTTTAACAGAAGCAAGAAACAAAATTATTGAAGGTAATTTTGTAGAATGGAAAAATAATATCTTAACAACAATAGAAAAAAAACTTTAATTTATATTATTTATGAAATTATATTTGCTTGATAAATACATAATTAAAAAATTCTTATCAACATTTTTCTTTTCTATTCTATTAATAGTATGTATAGCAGTAATTTTTGACTTTGCAGAAAAAGTTGATGATTTTATAGATAAACATGCTCCATTTAAAGCAATAATATTTGACTACTATTTAAATTTTGTACCATATTTTGCTGTCCTATTTATGCCATTATTCACATTTATTTCAGTAATATTTTTTACTTCAAAAATGGCATATAATACCGAAATAATAGCAATTCTGAGTAGTGGAATCAGCTATGCAAGAATGTTGCGCCCATATATTATATCTGCATTAATTATAGCTATATTTTCATTTATTATGAACAATTTTATTATACCTGGTTCCACAAAAAAGATGTTAGACTTTGAAGAAAAATACTACAGAAATGCTCCACCATCATTTAATTATATAAATTTTCATCGTCAAATTAGCCCAGGTATAATTATTTACATGGAAACATATGATAATAGAAGTAATTATGGGAGAAAATTTTCAATTGAAAAATATCAAAATGGAAAATTGATTTCTAAACTATTTGCAGAAGAAATTTTCTGGAACCAAGAAAAACATAAATGGCAAGTAAGAGACTATTACATACGTAATTATATTTCTGAAGATAAACAAGAAATCATAACAGGAGTTTCGCTCGATACCACCATTAATATGTATCCCGAAGATTTCAAACAAAGAGAAAATATTATACAAGCAATGAGTTGGAAAGAACTTAATAGATACATTCAAATTTTAAAAATGCAAGGTACCTCAAATATAGAATATGCTTTGATTGAAAAATATAGAAGGCTTTCAGTACCTTTTTCAACTTTTATACTTACAATAATAGGTGTTTGTGTATCATCTCGAAAAGTTAGAGGAGGGATAGGATTGCATATCGGTTTGGGGTTGCTTTTAAGTTTTTCATATATATTCTTCATGCAATTTTCAACACAATTTTCATTAAAGGGTGATCTTGATCCATTAATTGCAATGTGGATACCTAATTTTATTTATATACCTATTGCATATATCTTATATCGAACTACTCCAAAATAATAATTTAATTTTTTAAATTATTTAAATTTTTATTACTTTTAAAACAAAAATATATGAAAATGAATTGTTTAATAATTATTGGAATTATTTTAGCTTTAATAGGTATATCACTAATTTTAAAAGCAATATTTTTTATCAGTATACCTATATTAAAAATATTGTTAGGACTGTTTTTGATATATCTAGGTCTTAAATTAATTTTTGGAATAAACATAAGATGTACAAAAATCACGTCTTCAGGTAATTCTACTATATTTAATAGATCGTTTACAGATACTTTTGATGCTTCATACAATGAAAGAAATATAGTATTTGGCGAAGCAACTTTTGATCTTACGAATTATAAACTAAAAGACAATGAACCTTCATATTTAAGAATTAATACAATTTTTGGAAGTTCAAAAATTTTGATTAAAAAGGATATGCCTGTAAAAATAAGAATAGATGCCGTTTTCAGTGGTGTTGTATTGCCCGATGGAAATCAAACAATATTAGGTACCAATTATTATAAAACAGAAAACGCCGATAGCGTTACAAATTGCCTAAATATAGACGTAAGTACTGTTTTTGGCTCTTTTAAATTAAAAATCGTTGATTAAAAAAATAAGACATTTTTATTTAGTCGTCCTTTAATAACAAAGTAGTTATTTGTAGAAAAAATTTTTTAAATACTTTCAAATGCTATTTTTTTATTTCTTTTTTATTCCTTTTCAAAAAAAAAACAAACTTTTTAAGAGACAATTAATTAAATTATTTAAATTTTTAATTTTTTTTAAAATTTATCAATTCAACAGACTTCTATTAGTTTATTATCTAAAAAATACCACAAGTATGCTTTAATATTTTTATATTCCATATTTTGCAAAATTTTTACATAATCTTTTAATTGACTTTCGTGCGATGGTAATTGTCTTCCTGATTTATAATCAATCAATACAACCTCATCTTTCCTGATCATTATCCTATCAGGTCTTTTAATATTACCTCTTGCAATTATACTTCTTTCGTTTAATAACTTCCATTCACCATTATACCATTCCTGTATTGTAGGATTTTCAAACAATCTTTTTAAATAAATCAACAATTCAGAATATTCTTTTAATGTAATTTTGCCTTCATAAAAAACTCTTTTAACTTCTTTATCAATATCATTTAAAGTCTTAATACCTGATAATATTTGATGTAAAATTACACCTTTAAACCTTCGGCTATATTCGGGAAATTCTTCATCAGAATACCGATTCTCTTGTATTATTTCATATTTTTTCTTTTTAATTTCTTTATCGTCCTCAATTAAATTTCCATCAATTGCATTATATTCATTATCTATAATAACTTTTTCAATTTTGTTAATCTCACCAAATTCGAATATACCAGAATCTTTATTAAAAAACCTGGAAAAACATGAATCATCTTCATCATCTTTATTAATACAAATTGCTTCGTATATCCATTTCGAAACATAATTATTTTTATCTATTCGACTTTGACGCATAAAACACACAAGAACATCCACTGGACGAGTGAAAGCCACGTAAAGTAAATTTAGATTATCAATGATATTATATATTCTTTCCTTATCATAAATATTACTAAAAACAGTTTTTTTCAAAAATTTATTATAATCAACAGGTAATAAATCAATATTATTAAAAGGAGCTTCGTTTGTTGTAGACCACAAAATATTACCAGGTGTATCTATTTTCCAATCACAAAAAGGTATAATAACAGCATTAAATTCTAGACCTTTAGCTTTATGAATTGTTAGAATTCTTATAGCATTTTTATTCTCAGGGCATGAAATTTTTTGATCTTTACCAATCTCTTCCCAAAATTCTAAAAATGAAAATAAACTGTTATTTTTATTTAATACATAATCATGTACAAGGTCCTTGAAAGAAAATAAAAAAAGTTGTTCTTCCTTATATTTATGTAATTTAAAAATATCAATAACTTCGTCCAATATAATGTCAATAGATTTAAAACGCAATGTATCGATATTATTAACAAAATCAGGTGGTAGTATTTTTTTTACTTGATCACTATTTTTTAAGTCAATACTTAAAAATTTATTTTCATCATAACTATTTTGCAATAATAAATACTCTCTTATCAAATAATATGTATTTAAAAAATCTTTTTCACCATTGATTATATAGTTGAATACAGAAATAATAAAATTTATAACTCTTGAAGATGCCAAAGTTAATGCTTCTTCTGACACTATTTCAAATTTATAAATATGATTTTCGTTTTTTGCTTGAAATTCAATAAGAACTTCAGCAATTTTCTCAGCCTCATTATTAGTTCTTGTTAGAATTGCAATTTCTCCAGGTAAATAATTATTATCAAGCAACATTTTTATTGTTTCAACAATTTCTTCACTTATTAAATTTTCGGCATCTTTTTCAATTAATTCATCATTAATTATCTTCAATTTTATATAACCCCTATTATTTTCTCTATATGGCACTTGTCTTACTTGACTATACAACTCTTTAAGATTTTCGATCACCGAATTATCAATATTATTATAATTATTTTTTGTATTGACAATTACTTCCGGCAATTTACTAAAAAGGTAATTATTAAAAATAACAATATTATAAGAGCTTCTAAAATTTTTATCAAGCAACTCTTTTCTAAATTCTACATTTTTTAGTTCATCTTCAACCAATATAGCTAGAATCTCCCATGTACTATTTCTCCATCTATATAACGATTGCTTTACATCGCCAACAATTAAACATTCATTACCTTGAGATAAACTATTAACCAACAACGGTTTAATATTTTTCCATTGTAAGAGTGATGTATCTTGAAACTCATCTAACAACAAATGTTGAAAATTTATACCTGCTTTTTCATATATAAAAGGGGCATCAAAATCATCAATTATTTCATATAAAAATTTTGATGTATCTGTTATCAAAAACAAATTGTTATTACGAACATACTCATAAATATATTTTTTAACATCATTAAGTATTCCAAGGACATAAATTTTGCCAATTAATATTTTTGCTGTAAAATATTTGGTATACTTTTTAGAGAAATAATAATAAATTTCATTTAAAATTTGAAGTAAAGAATTTTCAATTAAATGTTTTAATTCAGCACTTTTATTATTTGTTTTGGATAACCATTCATCGACATCATCAAGAGCCTTTATTATTCGCTCTTTTTCAGTTATATCGTAAATAATTCCCCTTTCAAGATTTTCGAAACATCCTGCAACACCACTCTTTTTATATTTAAAATCATCAACTGTAAATCCATTTTGACGAATCAGATTCATAGCTTGTTGACCAAGTGTTCTAACATTAGTTTCAAATGAATTAACAATACTATATAATTGGCTTATATATTCTTCAAGAAAATTTTTATCTATCAATTTCTCAGATATTTTATCAAATTTCAAATTCAATTCTTCTTTAAATAACTGATCCGATAGTCTTATAATGTCATTTCTAATGTTCCAGCTTTTTGATTGTCCAATTTTCTCATCTGCAAGCTTAACAAGCCATTTCATTATATTTTTATCTTCTACAATATTTAGTAACAAATTATCTATTGCTTTATTCAAAACATAAGTGTAATTTAATTCAAGATTATAATCAGCAAATAATCCACTTTCAAACAAAAATGAACGAATAATTTGTTGAAAAAAACTATCGATAGTTTTTACAGAAAAATATGAATAGTTATGCAATATTTTTTTTAATAACAAATCAGATTTTTCACGAATGACCTTTTCTTCAAGCTTTGTATTTTGTTTTAAAATTTCAATATAATTATTTTCTGATCCTCTTGCTAAAGAATGTAAAATACTTAAAATCCTTCTCTTCATTTCACCTGCTGCCTTATTAGTAAAAGTAATAGCAAGAATATTTTTAAATTTATCAGGATTCTTTAATGATAAAGATAAATATTCACTTGTTAACTTAAAAGTTTTCCCCGAACCTGCCGATGCTTTAACTAATTTCAATACACCCATTACTTTTTAAATTATTTTAAATTAATGTATAAAATTATCATATTATAAAAAAATTTTTAAAATAAATTTGTTTGGAAATCATAAAATAAATGGATATTTTCAAAGAAATATTAAGGAAATATTGGGGTTATACTTCTTTTAAACCATTGCAAGAAGAAATTATAAAATCTGTTTATGAAGGCAATGATACATTAGGTTTAATGCCCACAGGAGGAGGAAAATCAATAACTTTTCAGTTACCAGCATTAGCAAAACCAGGCATCTGCATTGTTGTAACACCACTTATAGCATTGATGAAAGACCAAGTTGAAAAATTACTTGAAAAAGGGATAAAATCGGCTTATCTTTTTTCGGGAATGACTTACGATGAAATAATAGCTACATTAAATAATTGTTTATATGGAAACTATAAATTTCTCTACATATCACCCGAAAGGATTGAAACCGAAATTTTTCGAATGAGATTTCAAAATGCTAATGTTAATATTATAACAGTTGATGAAGCCCATTGTATATCACAATGGGGTTATGACTTCAGACCATCATACTTGAAAATAGTTCAATTGCGCGAAATGTTTCCCGAAGCACCAATACTTGCACTAACAGCAACAGCAACCCCTGTAGTAATTGATGATATTCAGGAGAAATTAAAATTCAGAAAGAAAAATGTTTTAAAAACAAGCTTTGAGCGCAAAAATATTATTTATATGGTAAAAAAAACTGATAATAAAGCAATTGAATTAATGAATATTGTAAATAAAATAAAAGGTAGTGGTATTATCTATGTACGAAGTCGACAAAAATCGCAGGATCTAGCATATTATTTAAAAAAATATAAACTCTCTGTAGATTATTATCATGCCGGTTTAAAAACCGACGTGCGATCAGAAAGACAAGAATCATGGACAAAAGGTAATACTCAAATTATAGTTGCCACAAATGCCTTTGGTATGGGAATCGACAAACCCGATGTACGTTTTGTTGTTCATTTTGATATTCCCGATTCAATCGAAGCATATTTCCAGGAATCAGGACGTGCAGGTAGAGATGGCAAAAAAGCATATGCTATTATGCTTGTAAATGAAAATGATAAAAATATTATAGAAACACGATTAAAACAAAATTTTCCACCCCTTGAAATTGTAAAAAATATATACCAAGCTGCATGTAATTATTGCAAAGTACCATTGGGTGGTGGAAAAGGAATGGCTTTCGACTTTAATTTAACTGATTTCGCTTATCAATATAAATTCAATATTTACACAGCATACAGCAGCTTAAAAATACTCCAGCTTGAAGGTTATATAGAATTAACAGATGAATTGCATAATCCTTCAAGAGTTAAATTCAACATTTCAAGAGATGAATTATATAAATTCCAAGTAAAAAATATACATTTCGATAATTTTATAAAATTATTACTCCGATCATATACAGGATTGTTTACTGAATATACACCTATTGACGAATTTGTGCTTGCACGCAGAGCTAATGTGCCTGTCGATGTAATTTTTCAATATTTAAATAAACTAAGTTCTCTCAAAGTCATTAAATATATTCCTCAAAAAAATTCACCATTGTTAATTTTTCATGAAGAAAGACTTGATAATAAGTCGATTTACATTTCTCCTGAAAATTATCTTAAACGAAAACAACGATTTAAAGAAAGAATGTCTGCTATTTTAAATTATGCCTTTTCAAATAATAAATGCCGTCAAGTAATATTATTAGAATATTTTGGAGAAACAAGAGTAAACATTTGTAACAATTGTGATGTATGCACCAACAACAAAACAAACTATATCGATAAAAATGAATTTATGTTATTAATTGATGAAATAAAAAATACAATTAAACTTCAACCATTGACAATTCAACAACTTATTGAAAAAATACCTTTTGAAAAAGAAAAAATAATGAAAGCTGTTAGATGGTTATTAGATAACAATCAATTATTTTATGATGACGATCAAAAATTAAATTGTCGTGTATAATAACACCTAAAAATTAATAAAACAACAATGAATAACTTATGAATATTTTAAATTATTTTATTTTTGTGTAAAAGAATTTTTATTTAAAATAAATTATAATATTTTTACGTTAATTTAACATTATTGTTAATTTTTTCATGTTATGCAAAAAGTTAAAAACAGAAAAAAAGTTAAACTATTTTATTATTTTATATTATTAATGTTTTTTATTTTTTTTGAATCATTGGCTCAAACAACATCGATCAATCAAGGTACTATAGACGAAAAATTTAATTACATTATAAGAAATAGCGAAGTAATCAATGATACTCGAATTATAAAAAACTGGTGGATTTTTGCTTTAAAAAATAGTGTAAACGATACAATAAATCTACTTCAAGCAAAAATTAAACAACTTAATGATAGTATAATTGACTTTCAAAGTAAATTAGATTCTTTAGAAAAATTAATTTCAGAACAACAATTACAATTAAATAATTTAAGAAATAACCAAAATAAAATTGTTTTTTTTGGAAAAACTTTGGAAAAGGATAATTACAATAAATTAGTGTTTGGCATTATTTTAGGCTTAGTTTTAACATCCTTCATTTTATTTCTACTATATAAAAGAAGCAATACAATAAATACTAGAATAAAAAAAGATATAGAAGAACTAAATGAAGAATTTGATAAATACCGCAAGAAAACTCTTGAAAGAGAACAAAAAATAGTTAGAGAAATGTATGATGAGATTTTAAAATACAAAAATAAATTAAATGAACTAACCAGCAAGTAAAATTTTTTTAAATATTGAATTTGTTTTCAAACTTTGATCTTATTGCAAAAAAAATTATAATAATTAAAAGAAAAATTTTATCGCAAAAATATTAATTTAAAAGTATTATTACACAGATAAATTAATAAATCAAATATCAAATAAATTTTAACAATTTCAATTCTCAATTCAAAATTTATCATAAGTTTTATTAAATAAATCTTTAATAAAAAACTTTCTAAGTTTGAATATAGTCGTTCCTTAATAATAAAACAAAGTAATTGTATATCTGTAACTTTTTATAAAAATTCTGTAATGATTTTTACTTTTTGAAGCAATAAACCTTGAAATTTAATGTTCTTTCGTGGTAAAAAAATCTCATAATTGATATAGCAAAGAATTTTATTTTTACTAAAACTCATCAAGATTTTGCTATAAAGTAGAAGCCTTGTAAATTCTTTAAAACGAGATTCGGTGTTTCACTTTTTTAAAAGATATTTTTCTATTGGCAAATAAAATCTATTAACTTTTCCTCTTAAAAAAAATTCGAGTTGACTTTTAAAGAAATACTTTAGATATATCATTTACCAAAATTAATTGCTTATTAATGCCTAGTAATAATATGAAGTTTATTTATTTTTATATGTCAATTTGACTGCAAATCAAATATTTTTATGTCATTTTGACATTTGATTATAAATGGCATAGAGATTGCAATAAATAAAGTGAAAAAATAAAAAAACAAAAAAGGAGGGTTGAGCTATGTTACCAAGATTAAGAACATCAATTAATCTTCCAAGCTTAATGGAAGATTTTTTCAACGACAGTTTTATAAGCAGATTTTTCAATTGGGATGATTATAAGAGCATTCCAGCAGTAAACATCATCGAAGGCAAAGATGAATACAAAATTGAAGTAGCTGCTCCTGGATTAAGCAAAGAAGATTTCAAAGTTGAAGTTGATGGAAATGTATTAACAATCTCATCTGAAAAAGAAGAAAAGAAAGAATCGAAAGATGAAAATGTATTAAGAAGGGAGTTCAGCTACAGTTCATTTAGAAGATCATTTACTTTGCCTGATGATGTTAATGTTGAAAAAATTAAAGCTTCGCATCACGATGGTATTTTAACAGTAACACTACCAAAGAAAGAAGAAGCTAGAACTAAAACAGTTAAGGAAATCAAGATTTCATAAAATGATTTCCTTAACAAAGAATTAAACGGGGACTCAACCCCCGTTTTTTGTTACCTTAATAATTATAATCATACCACGATTTTCTCTTATCCCATTTTAAATCTCTAAGTAAAGAAGATTTTGCACATATAGTAAATGAATAACTTTGATATCTACCAAAAGGTATTATACTCATTCTCATTTCCCAGCAATGCAAATCTCTGTATATATTAAGATTTGAATATGTAATCTCTTTTCTTATGAAGTCGAATCCAGTATTACCACCAATTTTCCATTTTTTTGTTAAACTAATATCCCCTGAAATATTTATAACACTTGAAATATTTTTTACATATCCAGGTTTTGAATAAGACCATGAAAAACTAATATTTAACGACCAAGGCACATCAAAATCTACATAACCTGCATAAGCTTCATAAGATCCTGTGATATCTTTGTTTTCTTCATTTTTTTTCTCAGATTTTTTACCTGCTGCCGATTGAAATGATATACCTGTAGAAACATTAAAACTTGTAAGTCTGACCAATTTACCAGTCTGCCTAAAATAACTTTTATTGTATTCAAGACCTTTTGAATTAATTGCATATGGACTAAAAACTCCATTAAAATTTATACTCAATCGTTCAACCAACCTTGTTGATCCATTCATTGAAATATTCGACCATCTCATTGAATCTTTGAAAGGAGAATAATTAGCACTAAAATTAAAATTATCAAGTATTGATATCTTTTTTAAAGTATTCGAAGTATCTTTTTTTGATTTAACTTTCATCTCAATATTATTACCCAGTCCCAAAGACAATGAACCTTGTTTACCTTGTGGAGTAGGAACACCAAATATACCTCTTTCAAAAATATTGTATTTGCTTTCAGAATATGGTGTCTCAATTGATCGTGCATAAGTCAATTTCCTACTATACGAAGGTAAAATTTTACTCATATCTGGGGAAAAACTAAAACTTGCTGATGGTGAAATGACGTGCCTAACAGCCTGAATGTAAGACTTAGAGTTCTTAGATTGAAAGATACCATAAATTCGTTGATTAATCGAAAAACTTATACCAGTATTAATACCATGCAAATAATGAAATTTATTTATAGTATCAGTTACTATTGAATCTTTTAAACTTTTTGAATATGGATTAGAAGAGATAACCCTTTTTTCAATGTGATTACCATAAATTATTCCCCGATAACCTACTGATGGCACAACATTTATAATTTTAAGAATTCTAAAATTTACCAACGAAATTGGAAAATCATGCATAAATCCATAATTCATATCCTTTAAAGTCTGTTTGGTAAATAGAAGCGAATCTTTAGTCTTTATTCTATTGTCAAAAGAAGCATTGTATCGAAATTGAATATTTTCATACAATTTTGGTTTGCCTTTTAATTCTTTACTTCTAAACGGATAAATTGGCGTATTCAAACGAAAAGAAACTTTGGGCAAATTTAAATATACATCTTGTGTTTGATTATTTTGAGAATGACTAAACGAAGCATCCATCGAAAACAAATTTCCCCATCTTTTTGAATAAGATATACTTGATTGCTTTGTTGTACTTAATTTATCTTGAATATTATAGTTAAATCGCTGATCATATGAATGAGATGAAATATTTACATTTGCCGAAAAGCTTTGAGTTGGATTTGCTTTGGGATCTTGCGAATGTGACCACTGTATTGAATAATCTTTCGAAGGAGAAAAAGTAGGATCATCATTAACCTGATTTTTATAAAACCTAAAATCAAACATACCTCGAAAATGATATTTCCACACATAATTTGATTTTGCACTAATTCCCCATGTACCTCTTGAATATACATCGCCTTGAACAACAAAATCGGCATAATCACTAAAAGGCAAATACAATCCACCTTGTCGGAGATAAAAACCTCTCGTTTTCTCTTCACCATAAGTAGGTAATAAAATTCCCGCTGATCGACGTTTAGTATTTGGAAAAAAACCAAAAGGTATAATTACTGGTAATGGGATATCTTCCAATACGAAATATATTGGTCCACTTACAATTTTATCATCAGGTATAGCTATTGCTTTTGTCAATGCTATATAAAAATGTGGATGACTAGCATCACAGGTTGTATATTTTCCACCTTTAATATGTATATGTCCGTAATTATCTCTTTTTGTTTTTTCAGCTTGCAAATAACCTTCTCCTTCTTGTGTTGCTATGTATTTTATTATTCCTTTTTTTGTTTTAAAATTGTATCTAATTGTATCCGAAACAAATGCCTGTTCTCCTTGTTTAAATTCTGGTTTACCTTTATAAACTCCCGAAGTATCAATAACTCCAGTAGCCATAACAACATTGTTCGATAAATCAAACTCTACATAATCAGCTGTTAAATTGATATCCTGATAGTTTATTTTTACTGAATTATACAAAAACATTCTTTTAGCACTCAAAGAAATAATTATCGAATCAGTTGCATTGTAATTAACAATATCTTCTAAGTCAGATTTTCTTGATTTTTTAATTTTTATTGTATCAGTGATTTTTAAAGTATCAGTAAATTCAGTAAATGAGGTATCTGCTTTCAATGTATCGGAAACATCTTCGAGCAATAAAATAGTATTATTGTTGACAATTTGTCCATAAATTTTAATACCTTGTGCACAAAAAATTAAGATATTAACAATAATTTGAAGTTTAAGTAAATATATAAATATTTTTCGCACTATATTTGTATTTATACTATTTGGATGAGCAAAGCTAATAAAATTTGAATATAGATTTGAAATGAATTGTTTAAATTTTTTAAAAATTCTTATTTTATTGTTCATTTTTATTGTGAATTCAAATGCTCAAAACAATGGTACAATAGCAGGTTTAAAAAAAGTTGTTATTGATCCAGGACATGGAGGTATTGATCCTGGAGCTATTGGTAAATTTAGTAAAGAAAAAGATATTGTATTATCAGTTGCTCTCAAATTAGGCGATTTAATCAAAAAAAATTATCCTGATGTAGAAGTTATCTTTACACGCACTACTGACGAATTTATACCACTATATCAAAGAGCTGAAATTGCCAACAAAAGCAAAGCAAATTTGTTTATCTCAATACACTGTAATAGTACATCATCATCAAAAAATTCGTATGGTGTAGAAACATGGGTACTAGGTGAATCAAAAGCCGAAGAAAATTTTGAAGTTGCTAAAAAAGAAAATTCAGTAATTCTCCTTGAAGAAGACTATAATACACGTTATGAAGGTTTTGATCCTAATTCACCAGAGTCTTATATACTATTAGCAGTAATGCAAAGAGCTCATTTAAAAAACAGTATTCAGATGGCTCAATATATTCAAAACAATATAAAAATTAAAACAAATCTTTATGACCGTAGTGTTAAACAAGCTGGATTTTTGGTTCTGGCAAAAACTGCAATGCCCAGTGTACTTGTTGAAATTGGTTTTATATCAAATCCTGATGAAGAAAAATATTTGAATTCAGAAAAAGGACAATATGAAATTGCTGAATCTATTTTCGAAGCATTTAAACAATACAAAATTTACGTTGATAATCACACTTTGCCATCTTTGGCTAAAAATTATATTAATGAGAATAATTCTAACTCTAAAGACATTGATACAATTAAAAACAATAAAAAATACACAAAAAATAATGATATAATAGAATATAAAATTCAAATATTAGCATCAAAAACACCTATATCGCCAAAACACAAAATTTTTAAAGAATTTGACAATATAGAAGAAATTTATTTCAACGGATTTTACAAATATACTATCAACAGCGATACTAATTATACAAATACTTTAAACAATTTAAAAGAAATCAGAAAAAAAATTCCTGATGCATTTATTATAGCAACAAAAAATGGTAAAATTATTCCTTTAAATGAAATTAAAAAGTAATTTTGAATATTCTTCAATTAAAATTATATATGTATGAAAATATCAAGAGAATCAAAAATAGCAATCATTGTTATTATTTCTTTAGCATTATTATTTTGGGGTATCAACTTTCTAAAAGGCAAAAATATCTTCAAAGCTGAAAATTCATATTATTCTGTATACGATGATATTGGAGGTCTTATCGAATCAGGTGCTATATTTTTAAATGGCTATCGTATAGGCAAAGTTTCCAGGATATACCCTTCTCCCGATTATACTGGTAAAATTATTGTAAAATTTTCAATATCAAAAGAAATTAAAATCCCTAAAAATTCATATTTTGTAATATTCAGTACAAGTTTAATATCGACCAACAAAGATGTTAAACTAATTTTCGGCAGCGAAAAAGAATATTATAAAAATGGAGATACAATACCCGGATATTTAGAAAAAGGTTTAATGGAACGCATAGATCCATTGGAACATAAAGTTAATGTATCTATTTCTAAAATCGACTCTATACTAACAACAATAAACAATTCTTTAAATAAGGAATTTATAAATAATTTAAATGAAATAATTTCAAATTTTAAGAATGTTAGCATTTATCTCGAACACCAAACTCAAACAAAAGGATATTTAAATACAACTTTAAAAAATATCTCACAATTATCAGACTCAATAAAACAAACTGCAAAACAATTCAATAAAATATTAAGTGACATATCTGTAATCAGCGATACAATCAAAAATGCAAATATTTCAACAATGCTTGAAAATCTAAATACAAATCTTAGTAATACTTCCCAAATTCTTGAAAAAATTAATAATAGTGAAGGCGATATAGGTAAACTCATTAATGATACTGCATTGTATTACAATATCAACAAAACAATTGAAACATTAAATCTTTTAATTAATGATATAAAAAACAATCCCAAAAAATATGTTCATTTTTCAATCTTTGGAAGAAAATAAATAAGAATTTTAGTAAATTCATAAATATCAAAAACTTTTTACTTATTTATCTTTATCAAAAATTTAAAAAGTATTCTTTAAGCAAATTATTTATAAATTTAAAAAATTTAGAACTATGAGAATTGCTGTAGATTTCGATGGCACTATAGTTGAACATAAGTACCCTGAAATTGGAAAAGAAAAACTATTTGCAATCGAAACATTAAAAGAACTTCAAAAACAAGGTCATCAAATAATTTTATGGACAAACCGCCATGGTAAAGCACTTGATGAAGCAGTGGAATATTGTCGCAAAAGAGGGCTTGAATTTTATGCAATTAATAAAAATTATCCTGAAGAAATTTTTGACGAAAATCTTGTAAGTCGTAAAATATATGCAGACATATACATCGACGATAGAAATCTCCTTGGATTTCCTGGATGGGTAGAAACATGGAAAATTTTAACCAATCAACAAAACTTTGAAATAAAAAACAAAAAAAATAACTTTATAAAAAAATTTTTTACATCAATTTTTAAATCAAAAAAATTATGACAAGAATTACAATTACTATTTTAATTAACATATTTTTATTAAGTTGCTGTATTAGAGATATGAAAAAAGATAAGAAAAAAAATTTTTTTTCAATAATATCTCCAAGTTCACTTCAAAATTTTAAACTTAATGACACCATTACATTTATAATTAAAAGTTTGAACAAAAACTATAAAATTGACTCAATAAATATTTTATGTAATAACAATAATTATTCTATTATTAAATCACCTGAAAACAATTTCAAGTGTTACATTAATAAAGCAAAAACTGGATTGAACAATATTGATATTTTAATTTATTATGATAATAAAATAGAAACTCACTCTCTTAATTTAGTATTTAAATCAAACATAATTCCTAAAAATTTAAACTATAAAATTGTAAAAAAATATCCCCATAACAAAAATTCTTATACACAAGGTTTATTATGGTATAATGGTTATCTTTATGAAAGTGCAGGCAGAAAAGGAATGTCGAATTTATGTAAAATAGATCTTAGAGACAACGAAGTATTAAAAGAATATAAATTAGAAAATAATTATTTTGCCGAAGGAATTGCTTTAATTAACGATAAATTATATCAAATAACATGGCAAGATAAAACAGGTTTTATTTACGATTCAGAAAACCTTAATTTACTTACAAAGTTTGAATATAATTTCAACGAAGCATGGGGTTTGACTTCAAACAACAACAAATTTTATATGTCTGATGGTAGTCATTACATATATGTAATAGAGCCTCAAACATTCACACAAATAGATTTAATTGAAGTTTATGATGATAAAACAAAAATAGAAAAATTAAATGAACTTGAATATGTATGTGGTAATATTCTGGCAAATGTATATGGCGAAAGCTATATTGTAATTTTTGATTTATTGGGCAGAGTTGTTGCTAAAGTCAATTTTCAAGAACTTATTGATGAAAAATACAAAAACAATTATGATTATGTATTGAATGGTATTGCCTACAACCCCGAAAATCAACATTTTTTTATAACTGGTAAAATGTGGGATTATATATATGAAGTAGAGATACCCGATTTTTTTAAACTATGTGTACCAAATTAAGTGATTTTGTTAACAAATATTTTTTTTTGTATCTTTAAAAACAAAATTTTATAGTATGAAATCTTTAATAATTGATGCAACTGAATTTACTCCTGGGATATCATTTGATCCTGACAATCAGCCGTTTGAAATAAAGGGTGTATCAAGACCAGAAAATGCAAGTGAATTTTACGAACCAGTTGTTGAATGGCTCAACAATTATGTAATAAATCCATCAGAAGAAACCACTATCAATTTTGCATTTGATTATTTTAATACCTCTTCATTAAAATATTTTTTAATAATATTATCAAAATTTAAAGAAATTGCAGAAAAAGGATATCAAGTTATTATAAATTGGTATTACAATGAAGAAGATGATTCGATGTATGAAGCAGGAAAAAATCTTGAAGAACTTTCAGAGCTTTCTTTTAATTATATTCCTGTTTCTGAATAATTTAATTTTATTAACAAAATGTTGATAATTTAAAATTTTTTTGTTAAAAAAATAATTCGATATAAATTCATTTTAGAATTTTTTAATGTATTATTTTTGTGTTCGATAAAATTAAAAAAGCATGGCAAAAATAATTGCAATTGCCAATCAAAAAGGTGGAGTTGGCAAAACAACAACAGCAATAAATTTAGCTGCAAGCTTAGCAGTACTTGAAAAAAAAGTTTTACTTGTAGATATAGATCCACAAGCAAATGCCACATCAGGATTGGGTTTTGACGTTAAATCCATAAAAACTAGCATTTACGAATGTTTGATAGATGGTATTGATCCAAACAATATCATTATAAATACTGAAGTAGAAGGGCTTGATTTAATACCATCACATATAGATCTTGTTGGTGCAGAAATAGAAATGTTGAATATGCCCAATAGAGAAAAAATGCTTAAAGGTGTAATTGAAAAAATTAATAGACCATACGATTTTATATTTTTAGATTGTTCGCCTTCGTTAGGATTAATTACAGTAAATGCATTAACAGCAAGTAATTCAGTAATGATTCCTGTACAATGTGAATATTTTGCACTTGAAGGTATTGGTAAACTTTTAAATACAATAAAAATTATTCAAAGCCGTTTAAATCCTGCGCTTGAAATTGAAGGTTTCGTTCTCACTATGTACGATCCACGACTTAGATTGTCAAATCAAGTTGTCGAAGAAGTTAAAAAACATTTTGAAAACATGGTATATGAAACAATCATTCAAAGAAATGTAAAACTTTGTGAAGCCCCAAGTTTTGGTAAACCTGCAATATTATATGATGCTGAATCGAAAGGATCACTCAATTATTTAAACCTTGCAAGAGAACTTTTACAAAAAAATAACGCAACCAAAATTAATGTAAGCGAAAAAGTAATTCAATAATAATATGAATGCACCAAGAAGAAATGCATTAGGGAGAGGGCTAAGTGCTCTTATTGAAACAACACCCGAAGAAGAAAAAGTTGTTATAAGAGAACAATTTGGTACCGACAAAGAAATTCCTATTGATCAAATTGAAACAAATCCATATCAACCACGAACAAAATTTGATGAAGAAACTTTACACGAATTAGCCGATTCTATTAAATCGGTGGGTATTATACAACCAATTACAGTCAGACGAATCAGTGAAAATAAATATCAGATTATATCAGGTGAAAGAAGATATCAGGCTGCTAAACTAGCAGGTCTAAAAACTATCCCTGCATTTATAAGAGAAGCTAATGATACAGAGTTACTTGAACTAGCTCTTGTTGAAAACATCCAAAGAGAAGATCTTAATGCAATAGAAATTGCTATAAGTTTTCAAAGATTGATAGATGAATGTAATATTACCCAAGAAGAATTAAGTTCTATTGTCGGTAAAAAAAGATCTACAATATCAAATTATCTGCGTCTTTTAAAATTACCACCAGAAATTCAAAAAGGCATTCAAGACAATCTTATCACAATGGGACATGCCAAATGCCTCATTAATATTGAAGATGAAGATATACTTCAAAAAATTTATAATAAAATAATAAAAGAAGGCCTTTCGGTTCATAAAACAGAAAAATTGGTTAATGAGTTATTATCAAACAACATTGATAAACAAAAGGAAGAAAACAAAAAAGTTGAGAAAGAAAATGTTTTTGATTTTACAGAATTAAAAAACCAATTATCAAAATTTTTTAATACAAAAATTGAATTAAAAAGATCACCAAAAGGATACGGAAAAATCATTATTAATTTCAATTCCGACGAGGAATTGACAAGAATAATAGAAATATTTGATAAACTCAATTCGTAATTTAATAGTGAAAAAAATCGTATTTTTTACAATATCAGGATTATTATTTCAAATTATTTCAGCAAAAAGCAATAACGAATTTATTTATAGTAGCAAAGATTCGGGCACTATAATAAACAAGAAATATGCAAGAACTGCTATGGTGCTTTCTATTCTTTTACCAGGTGCAGGTCAAGTTTATAATAATAGTATTTGGAAAGTACCCTTAATATATGGTGGAGGTGGAATAGCAATTTATTATCTTAATTATTGGCAAAAAAGATATGACGAAACTTTAAAATACCTTAAAAGCAACGATAATAATGAAATATATTATATTTACGGAAGACGTATTCCAAAAGATAGACTTGACGATGCACGTGATTTTTATAGATATTATAGAGACTGGAGTATAATTTCAATTGGATTAATCTATGCTGCTAATATTGTCGATGCATTGGTTGATGGGTATATGAAACAATATGATATTTCAGATGATTTAAGTATAAATATTAAGCCTAAGGTAGATATTTATAATTTTTTTTCATACAAACCAGTATATGCGTTAACAATTAAGTTGAATTTTTAAAAATAACTTTCTTATATTTGCAATACATAACAAATAAGTAATAAAAATATTTAATAATGGTTAAAAACATTGTATTTATTACGAAAAAAGTTTTTCTCGTTTTTCTTTTATTATTTATTATTTTGCAAACAATTCATACACAACAAATTGAAAACATTGAAGAAATATCTGATACATGCTTCATCGACAGCACATTCTCCGAAAATCTTGATACTGTGAGTCAATCATGGATAATTGATCAACTTATTGATTCTATTGAATCGCCTATAGAAAAAGAGTTGTTTACTAGTACACTCAACGATTCTATCTTTATATATCGACTTCAAAATATTCCATCTGTCGTTCCTTTGACATACAATACTATTGTAAGAAGGTACATTGAAATGTATTTAAACAAAAGGAAAGAACTTTTAGGAAAATTAATATCATTATCTGAATACTATTTTCCAATATTTGAAGATATTTTCGATTCATACAATGTTCCTACCGAATTAAAATATTTGTCGATTGTTGAATCGGCATTAAATCCACGTGCTGTATCAAGAGCAAGAGCTGTTGGTATTTGGCAATTTATTTTTAGCACAGGCAGAAAATATGATTTAACAGTAAACTCACTAGTTGATGAACGATGTGATCCAATCAAATCAACTCATGCAGCAGCTAGACACCTTAAAGATCTATACAACATTTATAACGATTGGTTATTAGCACTTGCAGCATACAATTGTGGTTCAGGTAATGTTAATAAAGCTATAAAACGTGCTGGCAATAGCTATAATTACTGGGATATATATTTTTATTTACCCAAAGAAACCCGTGGATATGTACCTGCTTATATCGCTGTTGCTTATATTATGAATTATTATAAAGAACATAATATTCCAGTATACACAACAAATCTTAAATTACCTTTAGACACGATAATTATAAACAACAGATTACATCTACGACAGGTTTCTGAAGTTTTAAATATACCATACGATATTCTTTCAGAAATGAATCCTCAATATCGTACTGGTCTTATACCAGCTTCAAAAGAAAAGCCATATACTCTAATATTACCAGAAAAATATACATTAAGCTTTATTAATTACCAAGATTCAATATTTGCTTACAAATCTGATGTTTATATACGCCCCGATATTTTTACTCAAACACCTACTTTATCACATTCTAAATATCCTCGTTATGATAATTATAGAGAAATTGTTTATAAAATAAAACCAGGTGATAATCTTGGCAATATTGCACAAAAATTCAATGTCAGGGTTTCTGATTTAAAATATTGGAATAACCTAAGAAGTAATAAAATAGTAGCAGGTAAAAAACTAATAATTTATGTTCACGAATCAAACACAAGTGCTATAAAAAAAACAAAAATAGAATCTAAAGAAACAAAAGTCGCAGAAAATAATAATGAAAAAATACAAATAGAACAATCAGTTTCAAATATTTTTGAAAAAAGTTATAATATTGACGAAAAAGATTTTATTACTTATACTGTAAGAAAAGGTGATACATTATGGGAAATAGCTCAGAAATTTCCAGGAGTGACAGCACAAGATATTATGAAATACAACAATATCAATGATGCCAAATCAATTAAACCAGGTCAAAAATTACTCATTAAAGTAAAATAAATTATTTATTACCAACAATTTAATTATAAGTTATTCTGATTTTCAATTATTATATAAATTCACAATTGAATCATCAGGACATTCTTCAAGTAATTCTTTGATTGTCATATCCATGCATGGATGAATCCAATCGGGCAAGATTTCTGCTAATGGTACAAGTACAAATTTCCTTAAATGTAATAATGGGTGAGGTATTACAAGTTGCTCGTCAGAATATATAAGATTGTCAAAAAAAAGTATATCAATATCAATTACCCTCGAACTATATTTTTTTGAAGTATTTTCTCTTCCCATTAAATTTTCAATTTTTTTTATAATTTCTAGTATCTTTATAGGTTTTAATGATGTTTCAACAACAACTACCTGGTTTAAAAACATAGTATCAGATTCAAAACCCCAAGGTTCGGTTTCATAAACTTTCGAGGTATTAACGATTGAACCTATATTTTCTTCAATATATTCAAGAACTTTTTGAAGATTCTCAAAACGATTTCCTTTATTACTGCCAATATGTAAAATAAGTTTTTCTGTTGATGAATTCATTTTTGATAAATCTTTTTTACAAAATTAAACTATTATTTAATAAAAAATTAATATTTTTACTTAGATAAAATATTTCGACCTATGAAAAAATTTTTTAAGATCGTATTAGCAGTAATTGTTGGGATAATTATATCACAAATTATTTTTTTTATAATCTTTTTAATAATTCTTGCAGGAATTTCTTCATCACAAAACAAAATAGCTACTATAAATGATAATTCAATTATCAAATTATCCTTTGAAGACCCTATCCTTGAAAGAACCCAACCTTCAAGATTTGATTTCAGTATTTTTAAAACTAAAAACTTTTACCTAAAAAAAATATTAGGAATAAAAGATATTATTGAAAACATAAAAAATGCTGAAAATGATCCCAAAATAAAAGGTATATTTCTTGATTTATCAACAATAGATGCAAGTATATCAAATCTTGAAGAAATTAGAAATGCTTTAATATCATTTAAAGAAAAAGGTAAATTCATTATCAGTTATAGCAATTTTTATGATCATAAAAGTTATTATCTGGCATCTGTAGCTGATAAAATACTATTAAATCCTAAGGGTTCATTACTTATTAAAGGTTTAACTGCACAAATTTTCTTTTACAAAAATACAATTGACAAACTTGGTATTAAAAGTGAAGTAATAAGATGTGGCAAATACAAAAGTGCTGTAGAGCCTTTTACAAACAATAAAATGAGCAAAGAAAATCGTGAACAACTTAATCAACTAATTAAATCTTTTTGGGATTATTATAAAAAACAAATATCTATCACTCGTAATATAAACATTGCAGATATAGATAAATTTGCTGATAGCTTGTATATTCTAAATGCTCGAAAAGCTATAGAATTTAAATTTGTTGATAGTCTTGTATATAGAGATGAAGTTATTTCTTTATTAGAAAAACTTTGTAACAATAAAAAGCCCTCATTTGTAAGTCTTGATAAATATTCACAGACAAAAAAATTACACAAAACATCAAAAAATAAAGTTGCTATTATTTATGCTTGTGGTAATATAGTCATGGGATCCAAAAACTTTGAAGAAGATATAATAAATGGTGAAGAACTTGCAAAAGTTATTAGAAAAGCTAGAGAAGATTCAACGATCAAAGCAATAGTATTCAGAGTAAATTCACCAGGTGGTGATGCTTTGGCATCAGAAATAATATGGCGAGAAATTAACCTTACAAAACAAATCAAACCAGTAGTTGCTTCTTTAAGTACTTATGCTGCTTCAGGGGGGTATTATATTCTTACACCTTCTGATACTATTGTTACATCTCCTTATTCTATTACAGGTTCAATTGGTGTTTTTGCTTTATTCTTTAATTTTAAAGACTTTTTAAATCAAAAAATTGGAATAACAACCGATAAAGTGACAACAAACAGATATTCCGATTTTGGTTCACAAATTAGAGAAATATCATCATATGAAAAAATTATTATCAAAAATTATGTAGATAGCATTTACTACACTTTTATTGACCATGTTTCAAAAGGAAGAAAAAAGAATTTTGATGAAATTGAAAAACTTGCTCAGGGAAGAGTTTGGAGTGGTATCGATGCTACTCAAAATAATCTTACAGATTTAAATGGTGACCTTTTTGATGCTATTAAAATAGCAGCACAAAAAGCCAAATTAACAGATTATTCAATAATCGAATTACCAGAAATAAAATCTTCTTTAATTAATTTATTAAAAAATACTATAGATGATTCAGATATAAAACTTAAAGAATTTACAGGAAATTTTCATATACCAATAAAAGAATTCTTAAAAATAAAAAATCTTGAAGGCGTAAAAGCAATGTTACCTTATTTGATTTACGTAAATTAGTAAAACAATTTTAAATTAATATTTATTAAACAGAGCATAGCTTAATTTATATTTTGAATTTGTGTTGTTTAGCTATTTCAATTTATAATTATTGTGATGATTTTCAATAAATTAATAAATTTTGTTATTAATATATTTCGCAAAATTCTGTTTCCTATTTCATTAATTTATTATTTAATAGTATTAATAAGAAACAAACTTTTTGATTTGTCAATAATCAAATCAAAAAATTTTGATATACCAATAATAACAATAGGAAACATAACTGTGGGGGGAACAGGCAAAACACCACACGTTGAATATCTAGTTGAATACTTCTTAAATCAAAACAAAAATGTTGGTATTATAAGTAGAGGATATAAACGAAAAACAAAAGGTTTCAGAATTGTTGATGTAAAAAGTTCTTCTTCAGAATCTGGTGATGAACCTTTGCAAATTAAATTAAAATATCCTCGGAGCATTGTTTGTGTTTGTGAAAAAAGATATCAGGGTATTCAAAAAATGTTAAAATATTTTCCTGAGTTGCAAATAATAATAATGGATGATGGTTTTCAACATAGGTATGTAAAACCATCATTATCAATACTATTAATTGATTTTAACAGACCTGTATTTAAAGATTGTATATTACCAACAGGCAATTTAAGAGAACCTATAAATGCAATAAAAAGAAGCGATTGTATTATAATAACAAAATGCCTTGAAAATATCAAGCAGGAAAACCTTATAAACTTTATAAACAAATTAAAAGTTGATAATGCTTCAATATTTTATTCGTATATAGAATATTCAAATCCTATAAATATTATTCACGACACAAACTTTGATAATAATAAAATAAATAAAAATACAAATGTAATAGCTTTAACAGGTATTGCCAATCCATCAACATTTATATATCACTTAAAAAAACATTTCAATATTATCAAACATTTAGAATATAATGATCACCACAATTACACAATAAACGATTTAAAAAATATTTACAAAGAATTAAAAATAGTAAATAAGGAAACATATGTTATAACCACAGAAAAAGATATTGTAAAATTAAGGGAATTGATAGATAAAAACCATGAACTAACCAATTATCTTTATTATATAAAAATAAGGGTAAGAATCTTACCCTTATTTCATAATGTATCTTTTGAAGAATATTTAAAAAATAGATTATTATTCTGAAACTACTTCAAAAGTAATTTCTGCTTTTATATCTTTATAAAGATTAATAATTGCGGTATAAGTACCTACTTCTTTGATAACTCCTTCTTTAAAGCTTATATTTTTTCGATCAATTTCAAATCCTTTTTCCTTAAGAGCTTCGGCTATTTGAACGGGATTTACCGAACCAAATATCTTACCTTTCGAACTAGTCTTAGCTCCTATAGTAATTTTAACAGACTTAAGTTGTTCTGCAAGATTGAGAGCTTCTTGACGTAGTTTTTCTTCTTTATGTTTTCGTTGTTTAATAATCTCTTGAAGTTGCTTTTTTGCTGACGGAGTAGCCTCTATTGCCAATCCTTTAGGGATTAGATAATTTCTAGCATATCCATCTTTTACTGTTACAATCTCATCTTTATATCCAAGACGGGGTACATCCTGTTTTAATATTATTTCCATACATCAATTTTTTATTTATTTACTTTAACAGGTCAGTTACATATGGTAATAATGCAAGTTGACGAGCTCTTTTAATAGCTCTGGCCAATCTTCTTTGATATTTTAAAGAAGTACCAGTAATTCTTCTTGGAAGAATCTTCCCCTGCTCATTTAAGAATTTTTTTAAAAATTCAGGATCTTTATAATCGATATATTTAATTCTATTTTTTTTGAACCTACAAAACTTTTTTCTTTTAATTTCAATCGCAGGGGGTGTTAAATATCTAATTTCTCCTTGATTTTGTTGTGCCATAGTTATTATTCTTTATTAGATTCAACATTTTCTTTTTCTTTTTTATTACGTCTATTTAAACTATATTCAATAGCGTATTTATCCATTTTTACAGTTAAAAATCTCATTACTCTTTCATCTCTTTTATACTCTATTTCTAACGTTTTAATAAAAGATGGTTCTGCTTTAAATTCAAAGAGATAATAAAAACCTGTGGTTTTTTTCTGAATAGGATAGGCTAATTTGCGCAATCCCCAATTTTCTTCATGAACAATCTCACCTCCATTATTAATAATGAGGTTTCTGAATTTGTCTACCGCTTCCTTCATCTGAGTCTCAGACAAAACGGGAGTTAAAATGAAAACGGTTTCGTATTGATTCATCATCACTTTATAATTTTATTACATAATTTGGAGGGCAAAGGTATTAAATTTTTTTAATTTTCAATAATTTAATTGCAATTTTTTTTAATTGTTTAAAAATTTTTATTTTTTAATTTTTAACAAATAGATAAATTAAAATATATGTATTTTCTTTAAATATTAAGCTTTAAAAAGTTAAAAGTTTATTATTTTAATTTAAAATAATAAGTTATTGTTCCTTTTTGGTGTATTGGTGCATCATTATTAGGAGTAAATTTCGATTTTAAAGCTGCTTCTTTTGCCAATTTTAATAACATAGGATCGGTAGTAGTTGTACCTTTCACACCTTCACGAGCACTAATTACATTACCATCTCTATCAACAATAATTTCAACAACAACTATTCCTGATGTAGTAAAAATTTTAGGTGGTTCGTGCAAATAAATTTTTCCTCGTCCTTCAAGACTATAAGACATGCCAATACCTTCACCTCCACTACTTTCATTAGTATTTCCATATCCTCCAGTTCCCGAACCTGACCCCTCAGTATTGCTTGTACCATCACCTAATCCAGTACTCGATTTATCTGAAATCAAATCCTTACGAAACAATCTTCTTTGATCAACCTGTGTTTTTTCTTCTTCAACGATTTCATTTGATTTTACTTTATTTACAACTTCTTCTTTTCTTTTTTTTTCTTTAATATTTTCTTTAAAAACAGGAGCTTCTTCATAATCCTGCGTTAAAATTTTTTCTTCTTTACTATCTGATACCTCAGGTTGTTTTACAACTTTTTGCTCATAATTTTTATAAGAGCCACCAGCTTCTTCAAAATCAAGCAATAAAACTCCCTCTCCCGCCGAATTGCTCCCTACATACAATTTAATAAGAAAAAGCAACAAAATAATAATAAAATGAAAAAAAATAGTCCCTAATATGCCTTCTTTCTTTATCCCATGCATTTTAATATTATTCTGGTGATGTTGCAAGAATTACTTTATATTTATATTTTCTAGCAATATTCATTACTTTTACAACTTCTTCAATTGGTACAGAACGATCGGCATGCAACGAAATTACAGGATCTTCATTATACTTAAGCCGATATGGAGTAAGTTTTTTCTCAAGCTCAAACTCCAAATTTTCAAATTTTACAGGAGTTCTTTCAACAAAGTATTGTAGATCGCTTGTAATTGACACTGTGGTAACAGGAGTTGCAACAGTTTGATTATTGCTTCTTGGTAATAACAATTTAATAGCATTGGGGACAACAAGAGTTGAAGTTAACATAAAAAATATCAACAAATTAAAAATAATATCTGTCATCCCTGCCATACTAAAATTTAAGTTGACCCTATGTCTTGACCTTATAGACATACTATTAATTATTTAACAGGTTCATTAAGCAAATCCATAAATTCAGTAGTACTGGCTTCAAGTTGAAATATGATTTTTTCGATCTGAGAAACCAAGTAATTATAAGCAAAATAAGCAATAATACCAACTATCAAGCCTGCAACTGTTGTTATAAGTGCAGTATAAATACCATTTGATAATAAAGCAACATCAACATTACTACCAGCCATAGATATATCGTAAAATGCTCTAACCATACCCATCACAGTTCCCAAAAATCCTAACATTGGCGCACCACCAGCACAACTTGCTAGTAAAGCCAATCCCTTTTCAAGTTTATATATTTCAAGTTTTCCAACATTTTCTATTGCAGCACTGACATCATTCAAAGGTCTACCTATGCGATTTATTCCCTTTTCGATCATTCTTGCTACTGGATTATCCACTGACTGACATAAAGCTAATGCTGACTCTATTTTACCTTCATGAATATAATCCTTAATTCTGTTCATAAAATTTATATCAATTTTTGAAGCTCTTTTTATAGCTGCATACCTTTCAAAAAAAATATAAACCGAAATTAAAGATAAAATTAATATAGGAATCATAATCCAACCACCCTTGACTGCTAGATCAAATAATGACAATGAAGTTTCAGTGGTTTTCTGGTTGATTACTTCATTATTAAGATTGGCTTGCAAGATTACAAATATTAAATTTCTTACCATAGTTATTTTTTTAGATTTGTAAATATATTATAAAACGAATATATGTAAAAAATATTTCTCTTAAATATTATTAACATTAATTTTATTTATTTTTTTATTTCTTTTTTCCTTTTGAAAATTCTAGTAAATAATTCTAAAGGAGAATCAAACTCTTCTCTATATACTATGCCTATGCCTTGAGTATATGGTGACAAAATATTCAACTGATCTTCATTAGATTTATTAAATGCTTTTGCTCTTAACTTACCCGTTTTTGTAATTTTATATTCAATTTCAACATCTCCTACAATTCTATTCGAAGCCTTTGCTGTAGCATTTGTTGGTACATCGACATTTCCTTGAATCGACAATCTATCATTAAGTAATTGTGTTGATAGTATAAATTCAATTTCTTCTGTTTTCAATTGTCTATTGCTTCTTAGGTTAACTCCTATATTAAAATCTTCATTTAACTGTGACAACCAATTACTTAATTGAGATGTTATAAGATCACCAGGATTTATACCTGCAATATAAACATATGGGCTTAAAGAATTGGAATTATTTTCGGTTGCTGATGTCATTGAAGGCACAAATCGATTTAATATGAGTAATGATGTAAATTGCTTTATTAATTCTTCATTAGTATTTATTTTGCTTTTAACATTATCACGTGTCGACTCTTCAACATTAGGCAAATAAATATCGTAACGAATAGTTGGTTGTCTTAGTTTACCCGTCATAATAATTTGACAGTCAACAGTTGTTTTTTGTTGTACTTCTTCAACATTTCCAAATAAGTCACCTAATGATGCTCTGGTTCTATAAAATGCTAAAATATTAATATTGGCATCCATTGGATTACCATTAAATGATATAGTACTTCCATCTTTTAAAGTAAATTTACGATTAATTACATCCAATAAATTAAAAGAATAATCTCCTGATTCTAAAACATATACACCATAAATATTGAATTTTTCCTTGAACAACTGAATATTTAAATTTCCATTACCCTTCCCTTTTATTACATCCCCTGTTAAAGGGTTAAATACAATCTGAATTTCAGCTTCTGGTGTAACATCAGCATCAATATTAATATCTATACCAATTTTTCTTATCTGTAAATCATTTTCCAAAAGATTTTCAACACTTTTCAATTCATTATCTTTTAGAAAAACAACATAATCATAACCTGTTAAATTCTCCTTATCTTCGAGATATATGTAAAATTTTGTATTTGACTCGGTTCGTGCTTTAATGTCTATATTCAAATTTTTTGGAGTCCCTTGTACATTTGCAAAACCAGTGGCATATACTTCTCCAAAAAACGAATTATTATCCAGATAATTGGTATTTAAAACATGAAAATTATTTACATTAAAATTTAAGTTTATATTTATATTTTTTAAATTGTTCAAATCTATTATACCATTTATTTTACCTTTATTTCCATTTCTGTCAATTAGACTGAAATCTTCAAACTTTATAACATTATTATCTATTTTTAAATTATCTGTAAAAGTATAAACTGTTTTTAAAGGTATAAATTCAAAAATTACTCTTTGACAATTCAAATTACCTTTAAATATAGGTTTTTTAAAATTACCTTCAACTTTTACTTTACCATTAACAAATCCTTTTGTATTATTAAAAATGTCATTATATGGTACAAAAGTCTCAAGTCGTAATTTATCAAGTAAAATATCAATATCAAGTTTACCTCCTTGTTCAGAATAAAATTTTCCATCGACATCAATTGTTTTCAATGTTCCTCTTTCAAGTGTTGTTTTAAAACTTAACTTTTTATCTTCATTATTCCAGTTAGTTATTAAATTTATCTTACCAAGTTTTTCCTGATTATAAAACAAACTATCAATAGTCAATGAAGCATCTAATACTGGTTTCGATAAAGTACCACTAAATTTTAAATTACCATTCAATGTACCATCCATGTTCTTAATAGAAATAAATTCCGATAAATTTTTTAAATCAAAATTTTTAACATCTATTTCAATTTTATTGTCTTCTTGTTCACTAAGATTACCATTGGCTTTAATTGTTTGATTACCATAACTTATAATAAAATCTGATAAGCAAACAAAACTTTTACCAAATTCCAAATTAGCAAAAGAAATATTCCATAATTTATTATTTAAGACAAGATAAGAATTAATCAAATCAACTTTAACAATTAAATCACTTTTATTATTTCTTGAAAAACTCGTTACTAAAGGCATATAACCCGATGATAAATTATAATTTAAATTATACCATTTAATTAAACCAATAAGTGTATCATTAAAAATACTTCCAGAAAAAGATAAATTTCCGATAGAAATATTTTTTAAAATGTCTGATTTATCAATATTTATATTATAATTCAATGAATCTTTATTATTTGCAATTTCTAAATTTATGTTTTTAAAAAATTTATTTCCTATTGCAAAAGATGGTATAAAAAATCTAGTAGTGAAAATATTTTCATCGTACGAAAATTTCCCTTTTAAGATTGCACCAGATGAAATATAAATATCTTTATCAAGATAATCAATGAAAGATTGTAAATCAATAATATCAACATTAAAATCGAATGTACATCGACTAAGATTACTATTTACTAAATTTATTTTATTACCAGCAATGAATGAAGGAAAAAATTTATTTAAAAAATAAAGTAAATTATTCCAAAGCTCATCAATTTTAAAGTTACCTTCAATGTTAGTATTTAATAAATCTGAATTTAGTTTAATTGAATTTTTACCATTATTATTAATTTGTAATGTAATATCATCAATTATCAATAAATTATTAGGTTTTCTAATTTTAAAATCGTAAATTTTCATATAACCATTTAAAGTATTTATTGAATTTCCTTCTAAAATTGATTTGAACTTTAAAGACAAAATTTGATCTTTTATCTTTTTATCAATATTTAATTTATATAAATTTAAATATTTGATTTCCGATGATAAATTGTAATTAATGTTGTTTTTATTAAAGTCAAATATACCTTCAACATTAAAATCTATATTATTATCTTCAATATCAACTTTGCCCGAAAAAATTTTATTTTTTAATGATCCAAGAATATTAATATTACTATATATGTAATTTTTATATTCAACAAATTTTATTTTTCCATCTAACAATGCATCAAAAGTTTTTAAATTTCTAGAGGTTCCTATAGTATTTATTTCAAAAGAAAATTTACCAAGATCATGGTATTTTAATAATTTGCCAATATCATAATCTTCTGTTTTTAAGAGACCACTAAAACTAATTTCTTCTTTATTTTTTGGTTTCAATAGCATATCTGTCTTTATCAAACCGAAATTTGATTTTAAATAGCCATATGTTACAAAATCGTTATAAAATCCTGTAAATTGTCCCTTAAAACTTATATTCCCAGCATCCCTGAGAAAATTTGGAACTTTTATAACTTTTTTACCCGGGAAATCAAAAGAAACTATATCATTGAAATTGGTTATTAACTTTTTAACATCGACAAAAGCAAACATCTTTTCGAAATCAGGTAAGCCATCAATAATAAAGTTCATATTCAAAGTTGTATTCTTACCAGTAGATAAATAAATATTTTTTGCTCTAAACATATTAAGTGTCCCATAAAAATTACCACTAATATTTACTTGTTGATTGCTATTCTTTAAAAACTTTACGAAATATGATAAATCAATAAATGATAGTTTACTATAATCAATTTGAATGGACAAATTTACATTATTAAATAATCTATCTGCTTTAAAATCTTGAAAATTGTTAAAAAGCAAATAAACTCTATCGATGTTTAACAAAGATTTTTCAGTAATTATTTTAATATTATTAAACTTTAGAAATCTTTTATAAATTTTAAAATTACAACTTAAATCATTTAGCTTAAATCCGCTTTTCTCTATAAAACTTAGTTTTTTAATAAAAAATCCAACAGAATCGCCAATATCAAAATCTTTCAGTTCTATATTAAGATCTTTTAATTTCAATTCAGAAAAGTCAATAATTGAATCATTTTCAAAACTTTTATTTTTAAGATTTGTAAGATAAAACTTAGAATTTAAAATTTTTATATCTTTTATAATAAATGATATTGATGTTTTATTTAAAGTTGGATTTTCTTTTTTTTTTGACAATTTTTCAATAAAGTATTCTAAATTAAGCACATTGTTTGTGTCAATTATAAAATTTATAAATGAATTTTCGAATATAAATTTAGTTATTGTAAATTCTTTCTTACCAAAATTAAATTTAAAGTTTGTGTTAAGTTTTTCTGAAAATAACAAAGTGTCACCATTTTTATCATAAATACAAATATTTTTTATATTGATCCTATTAAAAAAAGGATAATGTATTTTATCGACTTTAATGTTTGTTTCAAAAAAATAAGACAAAATTCTTACAACCTGCTTTCCTACAATATTTTGAACATATTTTGTTTGTAGTGCAACGAAAGCAGTCGAATAAATTAATAATAAAAATAGAATAGAATAAAAAATTATTTTTATAAATATTTTAAAGTATTTTTGCATAATATTTTATTATTACAAAGTAAATAAAATTTAAAATATCTTTTTTAATTTATGGGTATTATTATTTTAGGTATTGAATCATCATGTGATGAAACATCGGCAGCAATCATTGAAGATGGAGTCATTTTGAGCAATATAATAGCAAATCAAGAAATTCATAAAAACTATGGAGGTGTAATACCAGAATTTGCTTCTCGTGTTCATCAACAAAATATTATTCCGGTTGTTGATACTGCAATTAAAGAATCTGGGATTGAAAAATCTAAAATAAATGCTATTGCTGTAACAAGAGGCCCAGGGCTTATGGGTTCGCTTCTTGTTGGAGTATCTTTTGCTAAGGGTTTTGCTCTTGCTCAAAATATTCCAATAATAGATGTGAATCATCTGCAAGCTCATGTACTTTCGTTATTTTTAATAAAAAAAGGAGAAACAAAAAATATACCATCATTTCCTTTTATTTGTCTGCTTGTATCTGGAGGACATTCACAACTAATTATAGTAGAAGATTATTTAAAAATGAAAGTTATAGGACAAACTATTGATGATGCAGCAGGTGAAGCATTCGACAAATGTGCTAAAATAATGAATCTTACATATCCTGGAGGTCCTATTATTGATAAACTTGCTAAAGATGGCAATCCATCTGCATTCAAATTTTCAAAACCAAAGATAGATGGCTATAATTATAGTTTCAGCGGACTAAAAACTTCTTTTTTATATTTTTTAAAAGACAAACTTAAAGAAAATCCCAATTTTATAAAGGAAAATCTAAACGATCTATGTGCATCAATTCAAAATAGTGTTATTGAAATTTTAATTGAAAAATTGATCTTAGCTATCAAAAACACAGGAATAAAGAATATAGCAATAGCAGGAGGTGTAGCAGCAAACTCACATTTAAGAGCAAAAATTATCGAAATTTCAAAAACAATGAAATTAAATTATTTTCTTCCTGAGATAAAATATACAACAGATAATGCTGCTATGATAGCCTTAACAGGATATTATAAATATTTGAATAAAGATTTTGCAGACCATTCAATAGCTCCAATTGCAAGATTTGAATTTTGAAAAACAAATAATTTTTTGCGTAATTTGCAAAATTTAAAATTTTATAATCATATATGTTTATATTATTTGCAAATTTCTTAATATTATTATATTTTAAATTGTATTTTTTAAGTTTTTTTGCTGGTTGACGAAATTATTTTATATTTGTGGCGCAAATTTTTCAATTTCTATTAAAAAATACAATTATAAAAAATAATTTTTATGAAAAGTTTTAAAATAATTGTTTTGGCAAAACAAGTGCCTGATACCAGAAATGTTGGTAAAGATGCCATGAAAGAAGACGGAACAATAAATAGAGCAGCTTTACCAGCCATTTTCAATCCAGAAGACTTAAATGCACTGGAACAAGCATTACGAATAAAAGATAAATTTCCTGAATCAACGATCAACGTAGTAACTATGGGACCAGTACGTGCAGCAGAAATTATTCGGGAAGGATTATATAGAGGTGCTGATGGAGGCATTTTATTAACTGACAGAGCATTTGCAGGTTCAGACACATTAGCAACCTCGTATGCTCTTGCCTGTGCTATTAGAAAAATGGGAGATTTTGATATAATTTTATGTGGGCGTCAAGCAATTGATGGCGACACGGCACAGGTTGGCCCTCAGGTTGCTGAAAAACTTGGAATACCACAAGTAACTTATGCCGAAGAAATAATAGACATCAATGAAAATCTTATTAAAGTACGACGAAGATTAGAGCGTGGAGTAGAAACAGTAGAATGCCCATTACCACTTCTTATTACTGTTCATGGTACAGCTCCTGAATGTAGACCACGTAATGCAAAAGCCGTCATGAAATATAAAAGAGCAACATGTATCTCTGAACGACAAGAATTATCAAATGATTATATCTATCTTTATAATGAACGGCCTTATCTCAATATTGAAGAATGGAGTGTTAACAATATAGATGCAGATATTAATAAACTTGGATTATCAGGCTCACCTACAAAAGTGAAAAAAATTGATTTTATAGTATTACAAGCTAAAGAAGCAAAAAGAATAGAACCTACTGACGAAGGAATTGATAATTTAATGAAAGAACTTATTGCTAATCATACAATAGGATAAAATTATTAATAACTTTAAATACGTAAAACAGTGAACAACATATTTGTAATCTGCGAATTTTCAGAAGGCCGAGTAGCCGATGTTAGTTTAGAATTACTGACTAAAGGTAAAAAACTTGCTAGTCAGTTGAATTGCCAGCTGGAAGCTCTTATAATAGGTCATCCATTGAATGAGATTGAAAAACAACTTTTCCCTTATGGTGTTGATATTGTTTGGAAAGCTGAAGATCCACGATTAAATCCTTATACGACATTGCCATATGCTTCGATAGCCACAGAATTGTTTAAAGAAGAAAAACCACAAATAGTATTAATCGGTGCAACAAGTTTTGGTAGAGATCTTGCACCTCGTATTGCATCTGCATTAAAAACAGGTTTAACAGCCGATTGTACATCGCTCGAAATTGGTGATCACGAAGAAAAAAAACTAAACAAAGTATATAAAAATCTATTGTATCAAATACGTCCAGCCTTTGGTGGAAATATTATTGCAACTATTATCAATCCTGACCATAGGCCTCAAATGGCAACTGTACGTGAAGGCGTAATGAAAAAAGAAATTTTTGATCCAAATTATAAAGGAGAAGTAAAAATTGTCAATATCGATAATTTTGTAAAACCAGAAGATTTTGTAGTAAAGATAATAGATAGACATATAGAACCTTCTAAAGTTAATATTAAAAATGCACCTATCATTGTTGCAGGAGGATATGGAATGGGATCAAAAGAAAATTTCAACATGTTGTATGAACTTGCAAGTGTATTGGGAGGTGAAGTTGGAGCTTCAAGAGCAGCAGTTGATGCAGGTTTTGCTGAACATGAAAGACAAATTGGACAAACTGGTGTAACTGTTAGACCTAAATTATACATTGCTTGTGGTATTTCGGGTCAAATACAACACATTGCAGGAATGCAAGAATCTGCAATGATTATTTCTATTAATAATGACCCTTATGCCCCAATAAACAATATAGCCGATTATGTTATTGTAGGTAATGTCGAAGATGTTATTCCTAAAATGATAAAATATTATAAAAAGAACACTAAATAAAAATAAAAACAATGGCAAATTTTTATAAAGATAATCCCGACCTTAGATTTCATCTTACTCATCCATTGATGAGTAAAATAGTATCATTGAAAGAAAATAATTTTGCAGAAAAAGACAAATATGACTTTGCTCCTATTGATTTTGAAGATGCAATGGATAGCTACGAAAGAATTTTGGATATAGTAGGAGAGATTAGTGGAGATATTATTGCTGCAAATGCTGATGCTATTGATAAAGAAGGTCCAAAATTAATAAATGGTCATGTTGAATATGCTGAAGGCACCAAAAAGAATTTACAAGCTTTGATACAAGCAGGTTTAACAGGAATGATTTTACCACGACGCTTTGGTGGACTAAATTTTCCTGTAGTGCCATATGTTATGGCTGCTGATATAGTTTCAAGAGCAGATGCAGCGTTTGTTAATATCTGGGGTTTACAAGACTGTGCAGAAACTATAAATGAGTTTGCATCTGAAGATCAGAAACAAAGATATTTACCAAGAATTTGCAATGGCGAAACTTCTGCGATGATCCTTACTGAACCAGATGCAGGATCTGACTTACAAGCAGTTCAACTTAAAGCAACGTACGACGAAAAAATGGGTAAATGGCTGCTCAATGGTGTCAAGAGGTTTATAACAAATGGAGATGCAGATATTGCCCTTGTTCTTGCACGTTCTGAACCCGGTACTACTGATGGTAGAGGTTTATCTATGTTTATTTATGACAAAAAAGATGGCGGTGTAACAATACGAAGAATAGAACATAAAATGGGAATAATTGGTTCTCCAACTTGCGAAATGGTTTTTAAAAATGCACCTGCTGAATTAGTTGGACAGAGAAAACTTGGATTAATTAAATATGTAATGGCTTTGATGAACAGTGCAAGACTTGGTATTGCCGCTCAATCGGTAGGAATTTCTGAAGCAGCATACCGCGAAGCTCTTGAATTTGCTAAAGAAAGAAAACAATTCGGTAAAAAAATCATACAATTCCCAGCAGTATACGAAATGTTATCGTTAATGAAAGCACGCCTTGATGCTATACGTTCACTTCTATACGAAACAGCACGCTTTGTTGATGTTTACAAAAGCTTAAATCACCTCTCAGAAATACGCGAATTGTCTCAAGCAGAAAAAGAAGAATTAAGAAATTATCAAAAACTTGCAGATATTTATACACCACTTGTTAAAGGTATTGCATCAGAAACTTGTAACGATATTGCTTACGATGCCTTACAAATACATGGTGGATCTGGCTTCATGAAAGACTATCCAATCGAAAGAATATACAGAGATGCAAGAATAACAACAATTTACGAAGGAACAACCCAATTACAGGTCGTAGCTGCTATTAGAGGTGTAACTACAGGAGGATATTTGAAACAAATAAAAGAATATGAAAATCAAAGTGTTAAACCAGAACTGCAAACATATAGACGTGTACTTGCTGAATTAACAGTCGATTACGAAGAAGCTGCTAACAAAGTTATACAAACCAATGATCCTGAATTTATCGATTTTCATGCACGTAGATTGGTTGAAATGGCAGGTAATATAATTATGGGACACTTACTAATACTTGATACTAATAGAGAACTTAAATATTGGAAATCTTTAGAAGTATTTTTAAAATATGCATATTCTCAAAATAAAGGACATTACGAATTTGTAAAACATTCTAATATTAATGATACTGGCAGATTTAAACAGGAGTAATTTTTTACTCCTGTTTTTTTTAAAACCTAATTGAAGTTTTATATTTATAAAAAACTTCTATTATAAAAAACCTTTTTATACTTAATCTTTGTTATACCTAAACAAAAATTTGATTTTTTAATAAAAAATCAAATCAATTATTTTCTTTTATAAAATCTTTGTCGATCTGGATAGCTTCCAGAACTTTATCATCAATAGGTTCGGAAATTTTTTGTAGAAAATCATTATTCATATACCCTTCTAGCCATAACGATTGCATTTGATGATTGTCTAAAATTATAGGCATTCGTTTTTTTGTATTATGAATTTTTTCAAGCAATGAGTTAGCTTTTGTTGTGATTATAGTAAATGTTTTTAAAATAACTCCATTTTCAGGATTTATCCATCGATCATACAATCCAGCAAGAGCAAAAACTTCCTGTTTCTTATGTGTTATAAAATAAGGAAATTTTTTACCATGATCATCATGCCATTCATAAAATCCATCAACAACAATTAAACATCTATTATTTCTAATTAAATTTTTGAAAGAAGGTTTACTTTTTATACTTTCAATTCTTGCATTAAATGTTTTTTTTCTTATTTCAAAAGCAGAAGAAACATCTCTGACCCAATAAGGTATTAAACCCCAAATCAATAAACTAATTTTCTGGGGATTATCTTGACAAATAACTGGTACCTCAGGATATTTAAAAGCCTTAATAATTGCTGAAGGTTTAAACTTTTCACCTTCTTCAAATTTTTTACCAAAGTTCTTCTCCAAAAACTCTCTTGTTTTATTTATCGAAATCGTATAACACATAATACTTATTAAGGATAAACAAATACACCTGAAGTAGGTGTTTCATTAATACCAATAGAATGAACTTTTATACCAGAATACTTACTTTCAAAAATTTCAATTGCTTTATTGATCAACAATTCTGCCAAATATTCTGATGTTGGATTTTTTTTACAGATGAAAAGCTTTTGTTTTTTATTGTCAATAAGTTTTATAAAATCATCTTCTTCCCAAAGTAATAAGGCATGATCTAGATTTTCATCAATCCATTGTTTTAATGGCATTGTATCAGCAAAATCTATAACCATATCAGAGTCATTCAAATTTTCTGACTCCAGACGTAATATTACTTCAAACATGTGTCCATGAATATTTGAACATTTGCCTTTGTAGTTCTTAATCAATCGATGTGAAGCTTCAAAATAAAATTTTTTTTCAAGTATGTACTTCATAAATCAAATTTATTTACCTCTTTTATTTTTCCATAATAAAATATGTAATCGTGGTGAGTAATTATAACCTTTACCAATTATCATATCAACTAATAAAGGTTTCAATTGTGATTCAATTGTTGATCCTTCTAATCCTATATATATTTTATTTTTATCAATATTAAATTGTTTAACTAAATCATCTACTATTTTTAAATCTATTTCGTTTTCAATTATAAATTTAAAAAAAACATTAGGAATTTTTTTCCATAAATTAATTTTAACAAAATCGTAATCAATATTTGCATTGGATAATTTTGGAGAAACTATCCATATAAATTTTTTAATTTTACTCTCATTAAATTTTTCTCTTTTTATAAAAATATTATTATTTAATTGTATATTAAATTTTTCAAATGGAGAAATTGAACCATTGGTTTCCACAAAAAATTTGTGTTTATCATCACACAATTTATCAATTCTATACATTAATGGTTCACCTCCCGTAAGTATAATATTTTTAATTGAAATACCTGATATTAATGTTTTTAACTCTTCAAATGTATATACATTATATTCATTAGCATTTGTTATCCATGTATATTTAGTATCACACCATTTACATTTGTAATTACAAAATTGAAATCTTATAAAAAAAGAATTCATACCAGTATAAGGGCCTTCACCCTGAATAGATACAAAAGTTTCTGAAACAGGAAAGTAGTTATCATCAATAATCATTTAAATTATTTTTGAGTTTCAAAAATTCTTCATATCCTTTTTTTCTTATCTGACAGGAAGGACAAATACCACAACCTCTACCCCATGGATTCATTTTTTCAACCCCATTATAACAACTAAGTGTTAATTCAATCAATTCATTTAGTTTTCCATATTCTTCTGCAAGTAAAAATATTTCGGCTTTTTTTAAATAAATTAATGGTGTATGAATAACTACATCTCTGTTTAATCCTAATGTTAATTCAATTTGTTTTGCTTTAATATAATTATCTCGACAATCAGGATAACCCGAAAAATCAACCTGATTAACACCAATAACAAGATTCAAATTATTAGAACACCGCGAATAAGCATGTAAAGCTAATATTGTTAAAAATATTCCATTTCTACCAGGTACAAAACTAGCTGGTAAATTTGAATCTAATGGATGACTTTGATCATGATTACCTTGACCCGTTAAAGAACTTATACTTAAAACATTAAAAAAATCTTTAATATCATACAAATAATGTGGTATTTCGAATGTTTTTGCTATTTCAATTGCATAATCTATTTCTTTTTCATGAGTTTGATTATATTTTATTGTAATAGCTTCAACTAAAGTAAAATTATCTTTGGCCCACATCAAAGAGACAAACGAATCTTGACCACCAGATAACAAAACAAATGCCTTATGTTTTAATTTTGATTTTATCAACATATTTTAGTCGGCATTTACATTTTTCACCCCATGAACAGCAGTAATAGTAGTATGTATATTACCTCTGACATTAAAATCTGCATGTACTTTCATGTATTTTGGTTCAAGCAATTGAACAAGATCATTCAATATAACATTAGCAACTTCCTCATGAAACAAATATTTATCACGAAAACCATTAATATAAAGTTTTAAACTTTTAAGTTCAACACAATATTTATCTGGTTGATACTCTATATAAATAGTTGCAAAATCAGGAAATCCCGACAATGGACATAAACAAGTAAATTCGGGTATAGTAAAATGAATTGTATAATCTCTTTCTGTATGTCTATTTTCAAATTTTTCAAGTTTATTTTCCTTAATCATTCTTGTACCATACTTTTCTTCCATAGTAAAATACTTTTATCTAAACCTAAATTCATAAATTTGATCAACAATTCCATATTCAATAGCTTCTTGTGCATCCATCCAATAATCTCTATCAAAATCTTTTAGAATTTTTTCAACTGATTGACCCGTATGTTTCGACAAAATTTGTGCTGATATATTTTTTGTTTTGATAATTTGCTTTGTATGTATTTCAATATCAGCTGCTGGACCCCTTACAAGACCCATACTTGGCTGATGAATCATTACTTCTGCATATGGAAAAATATAACGAATACCCTTTTCACCAGCAGCAAGCAAAATAGACCCCATAGACGCAGCTAACCCCATACAAACTGTCGAAACTGGCGATGTAATTAATTGCATTGCATCATAAATGGCCATACCAGCAGTTACAAGTCCTCCCGGACTATTAATAAACATTGTTATTTTTTCACCAGGTTTTTCTCTTTCAAGATAAATTAGCTTACTGACAACATCTTTTGACATATCATCATCTACCTCACCCCATAAAAAAATTATTCTTTCTTCAAGAAATTTTTTCTCTATAATTTTACTAATCTGAAAAGATGGTGCTTTCTCTTGTTCTTCCTCCTGATTAAAAATGCTTGTTCTTAAAATTTCCATAATTTCTAAACTTTTTTATATTTATAATTCGATAATTAGCAAAATTAATTAAAATTTGTAATTATTAATTTAATTTAGTATGAAAAGAAATTTTTTTGCAATAGTATTTACTTTTTTTTGTTTAATTTCAACAAGACCTCAAAATAAAAGTTATGAATTTAAGTTTCATAATTTTTTTGATAACAGAGAATATTTCAACAATTTCACTGAAGATAAAACAATTTTTGGTTTTCTTTTACAAGGAAATTTAAATTTGAAAATTTATGATTTTAATAAAGTAAAATTAGGATTAACTTACTTGCAAGAATTTGGAAAAAGAAAAATTAACACACCAGATTTTATTGGTTATTATGAATTTAATAAAAATAATTTAACTTTTGTTTTTGGAGCATTTCCTTTTTCTGATTACATTTCACAACCTTTAATTTTACTTAATGATACATTACAATATTACAAGCCAATCTTCGAAGGCATATTTTTACAATATGCAAAAACTGACTTTTCGAGCAATATATGGATAGACTGGGTACAAAAACAAGATACAAATAAAAAAGAAACCTTTGTAATTGGTTCAACAGTAGTATTTAAAAAAAATTGGTTTAACTATAGACATGATCTTCAATTTATCCACAAAGCTTTACCACTAAACCCAGCACCTAATGAACATATAATTGATAATGGAGGAATTCTTATTACTGGAGGAATAAATTTTAATTATTGGCTTAAAGATTTTGATAATTTATCTGCAAATACTGGAATAACAATGTCATATTACAGAGAGAGAACTATTACTCCACTACTTTTCTATTACGGTTTTTATTCACAATTAAATGCTTTAATAAAAAATTTTGGAACAACAATTACAGCGTACAAAGGTAATGGTCATAATTTAATTTTTGGAGATCATTTTTATTTAGCAAAAAAATATATTCGAACAGATATATTTTATAACTTAAACTATAAAACATCAATAACATTTCAAATCAGGTTTAGTTTTCACTATGTTGAAAACAAAATTGATAACTCTCAACTAATAAAATTGATAGTTAAGATATAAAAAGAAACTGCCATAAAGGCAGTTTCTTTAAGAAATATTTTTAAAAATTGAGAATTAAGCTTGAGTTGGACCTCCAAAATTTATTGGGAATGGAGGTGCTTCAGGGCTTTCAATACTTTTTATTGGCCCATGCATAGCTTCATACTTTGCTATATTATCGCCTAATGCCATTAAAAACCTCTTTGCATGTTCTGGTGTCAGAATAATTCTTGACTTAACTTCGGCTTTAGGTATACCTGGCATTATTCTGACAAAATCAAGCACAAATTCTGTTGGTGAGTGTGATATAATCACCAAATTTGAATATATTCCCTGAGCGATATCTTCTTTCAGCTCAATGCTTATTTCATTAATATTATTTTTTTTATCGTTATTCATCAGTATTAAATTTTATCTTCTATTCTGTTCTTTTTTACTTGAAGCCTCTAACAATGCTTCATATTCTTCGCGTGATCCAATAATTACATTGTTAAACTTTCTTACACCCGTACCAGCAGGAATTAAATGTCCTACGATAACATTTTCTTTCAGCCCTTCGAGATAATCGACTTTTCCATAAATAGCAGCTTCATTCAATACTTTAGTAGTTTCCTGGAATGAAGCAGCAGAGATAAAGCTTTGTGTTTGAAGAGCTGCCTTTGTAATACCCTGTAATATTTGTTGAGATGTAGCGGGTATGGCATCACGTGCCTGAACCAATCTTAAATCTTTTCGTTTAAGGATTGAATTTTCATCACGCAATTTTCTAACAGTAATAATCTGACCTCTTTTAAGATTTGGAGAATCACCAGGATCAGTAACAACTTTTTTACCAAAAATCCAATCATTTTCTTCAATAAATTCCCATTTATCAACAATTTGTTTTTCTAAGAATTTAGTATCTCCTGGATCAATAATTTCAACCTTTCTCATCATTTGTCTTACAATCACTTCAAAATGTTTATCATTGATTTTTACACCTTGCATACGGTAAACTTCCTGAATTTCATTCACAATATATTCTTGGACTGCAGTTGGTCCTTTTATAGCAAGTATATCTGACGGTGAAATTTCACCATCCGACAAAGGCGTACCAGCCTTCACATAGTCATTTTCTTGAACAAGAATTTGTTTAGTAAGAGGAACTAAGTATTTTTTCTCTTCACCAGATTTTGAACGAATAATAATTTCACGATTACCTCTTTTTATTTTTCCATAAATTACTTCGCCATCAATTTCGGCTATAATAGCAGGATTTGATGGGTTTCTTGCTTCGAACAATTCTGTAACTCGAGGTAAACCACCTGTTATATCACCTGTTTTACCAACAGCACGAGGTATTTTTGCAATTATATCACCTGCTTTTATTTCGTCACCATCATTAACAGAAATGTGAGCATTTACAGGCAGGTTGTAAGTTTTAATAATTTCACCATCTTTTGTTACTATATTAACAGCAGGGTTTTTAGTCTTATCTCTTGACTCAATAATTACCTTTTCTCTATAACCAGTTACTTCATCAGATTCTTCTTTATATGTTAAACCTTCAATAACGTGTTCGAATACAACTTTTCCAGGTACTTCAGATATTATAAGAGCGTTATAAGGATCCCATTCACAAATAACAGTGCCTTTAGTAACTTCTTGTCCTGGTTTAATATATAATTTTGAACCATATGGAATATTATTTGAAGTAAGAATTACACCTGTATTTTTATCTACAATTCTCAATTCAGCCATTCGACCAATAACTATATCAACCTTATTACCTGTTTCATCTTCTTTTTCGACAGTTCTTAATTCTTCAATTTCTACAATTCCATTATATTTAGCAACAATACTTGATTCAACAAGAATACTTGCAGCCGTACCACCAACGTGAAATGTTCGAAGAGTAAGCTGAGTACCTGGTTCACCAATACTTTGTGCAGCAATAACCCCTACAGCTTCACCAATTTGCACCATTCTACCTGTTGCCAAATTTCGGCCATAGCACTTAGCACAAACGCCTTTACGTGATTCACAAGTTAATACCGACCGAATTTCTACTTGTTCAATTGGAGATTCTTCAATTTTCCTTGCAATTTCTTCAGTTATTTCTTCACCAGCAGCAACAATAAGTTCACCTGTATGTGGGTGATATACATCGTGAACAGTTGTCCTACCTAATATTCTTTCGTATAGTGATTCTACTACTTCTTCATTATTTTTTATTGCAGTAGCAATTATACCTCTTAATGTTCCACAATCTTCTTCGGTTACAATTACATCTTGTGCAACATCAACAAGTCTTCTTGTCAAATATCCAGCGTCAGCAGTTTTTAATGCTGTATCGGCAAGACCTTTTCTTGCACCATGAGTAGAAATAAAATATTCAAGAACCGATAATCCTTCCTTAAAGTTTGAAAGAATTGGGTTTTCAATAATTTCAGAACTTGTTGCTCCACTTTTTTGAGGTTTTGCCATTAATCCTCTCATTCCCGACAACTGACGAATTTGTTCTTTTGAGCCTCGTGCACCTGAATCAAGCATCATATAAACAGGATTAAAGCCCTGTTTATGTTTTGATAATCTATCAATCAAACACTGGGTTAATCGGGCATTTACATGGGTCCATATGTCAATTATCTGATTATATCTTTCATTATTTGTTATGAAACCCATATTATAATTGTTCATAACTTCTTCTACTTCTTGATAACCTTCCTGAATAAGTTGTTCTTTTTCTTCTGGTATAATAACATCATTAAGGTTAAATGACAAGCCTCCTTTAAATGCCATTGCAAATCCAAGTTCCTTAATATCATCAAGAAATTTAGCTGTTGTTGCAGTATCTGTTTTCTTAAGAACCTCTGCAATAATATCTCTCAAAGATTTTTTTGTCAATAATTCATTAATAAAACCAATTTCTTTAGGAACTACTTCATTAAACAATACTCGTCCTACAGTTGTTTCAACTATTTTCTTTACTTTTTTACCATTTTCTATTGTTTCAACTTTAACTTTTATTATAGCGTGTAAATCAACTTTTTTCTCATTATAAGCAATAATAACTTCTTCGGGTGAATAAAATGTCATTCCTTCACCTTTTACAGGATTTTCAGGAGTGCTTTTTCGAGGTTTAGTAATATAATAAAGACCAAGTACCATGTCCTGTGAAGGAACCGTAATGGGTGCACCATTAGCAGGATTCAAAATATTATGCGAAGCAAGCATTAATACTTGAGCTTCAAGAATAGCAGCATTGCTTAATGGTAAATGTACAGCCATTTGGTCACCATCAAAGTCAGCATTAAATGCTGTACATACCAATGGATGCAATTGTATTGCTTTACCTTCAATTAATTTAGGTTGAAATGCTTGTATACCAAGCCTATGCAATGTAGGTGCACGATTCAAAAGTACAGGATGCCCTTTCATTACATTCTCGAGTATATCCCATATTACAGGGTCCCTTCTGTCAACAATTTTCTTGGCAGATTTGACTGTCTTTACTATTCCTCTTTCAATTAATTTCCTGATTATAAACGGTTTATATAACTCTGCTGCAATATCTTTAGGCAAACCACATTCATGAAGTTGTAATTCTGGACCAACTACAATAACAGAACGAGCAGAATAATCAACACGTTTACCCAACAAATTTTGTCGAAATCTACCTTGTTTACCTTTTAAGCTATCACTTAAAGATTTTAAAGGTCTGTTTGAATCTGTTTTAACAGCATTTGATTTTCTAGAATTGTCAAACAAAGAATCAACGGCTTCTTGAAGCATTCGTTTTTCATTTCTTAAAATTACTTCTGGAGCTTTTATTTCAATAAGCCTTTTTAACCTATTATTTCTAATAATTACTCTTCGATATAAATCGTTTAAATCAGAAGTAGCAAAACGTCCACCATCAAGAGGAACAAGTGGCCTAAGTTCAGGAGGTATCACAGGTATTACTTTAAGAATCATCCATTCTGGACGGTTAACACCTTTTGAAGCTCTAAAAGCCTCAACAATTTGAAGTCTTTTTAAAGCTTCGTTTTTTCTTTGTTGTGAAGTTTCCTTACTGGCTTTATCTCTTAATTCATATGATAATTCATCTAGATCGAGTCTTGATAATAATTTATAAAGAGCTTCAGCTCCCATTTCAGCAATAAACTTATCTGGATTGTCATCATCTAGTAATTGATTTTCTTTAGGAAGAGTTTCAATAATTTCTAAATATTCTTCTTCTGTAAGAAAATCAAGGTAATTAATACCATCCTTAGCTTTAATACCAGGATTAATCACTACATAACGTTCGTAATATATTATTGCTTCAAGTTTTTTTTGCGGTAAACCCAATAAATATCCCATTTTATTTGGTTGGGATCGGAAATACCAAATATGAGCCACTGGTACAACAAGAGAAATGTGCCCCATTCTTTCACGTCTTACCTTTTTTTCGGTAACTTCAACTCCACATCTATCACATACTATACCTTTATAACGAATTCTCTTATATTTTCCGCAATGACACTCGTAATCTTTAACAGGACCAAAAATTCGTTCACAAAACAATCCGTCTCTTTCTGGTTTATAAGTTCGGTAGTTAATTGTCTCTGGTTTCAAAACCTCTCCATATGAGTATTCAAGAATTTCTTCTGGAGAAGCAAGCCCTATAGATATTTTTGTAAAATCAGGTTTTATTTTTGTTTCTTTTCTGAATGCCATAGTTTTATTTTACTTTTTTATTATAATAAATTAACACTTAATGCTAGACCTCTTAATTCGTGTAATAAAACATTAAACGATTCTGGTATACCTGGTTGTGGCAATAAATCACCTTTAACAATGGCTTCATATGCTTTAGCTCTACCTACAACATCATCCGATTTAATAGTTAATATTTCTTGAAGTATATGTGCAGCTCCAAAAGCTTCGAGCGCCCAGACTTCCATTTCCCCAAATCTTTGACCACCAAATTGTGCTTTACCACCCAAAGGTTGTTGCGTAATTAATGAATAAGGCCCAATAGAACGAGCATGCATTTTATCATCAACCATATGTATCAACTTCATCATATATATCATACCAACCGTAGCTGCCTGATCAAATCTTTCTCCTGTACATCCATCATACAAATATGTAACACCAAGCTGAGGTAATCCAGCTTTTTCAGTATAATAATTTATATCCTCAATTGTTGCACCGTCGAATATGGGTGTAGCAAACTTAACTCCTAACTTATGACCAGCCCATCCCAGAATAGATTCATAAATCTGACCAAGATTCATACGTGATGGAACACCTAAAGGATTTAAAACAATATCAACAGGAGTACCATCTTCAAGGAATGGCATGTCTTCTACTCTAACAATCTTTGAAACTATACCTTTATTACCATGTCGTCCTGCCATTTTATCACCTACTTTTATTTTTCGTTTTTGTGCAACATACACCTTAGCCAACTGAACTATTCCGGTTGGTAATTCATCGCCTACAGTTAGGTTATATTTCTTCCTCTTATAAATTGCTTCATATTCTTTATATTTCTTAATATAATTTAAAATCAATTTCGTTACCAAATCACTTTTATCCTTATCTGCTATCCATTTATTTGGGTTAATATTAAGATAATCAATTTGCTGTAATACTTTTTGCGTAAATTTAGCGCCTTTTGGAACTATTTCTACATCAAAATAATCTTTAACACCTTGAGATACTTTACCATTTAGTAGTATAAACAATCTATCAACTAATTTTTCTTTCAGATCATTAATATTTCTGTTAAATTCTTCTTCAATTTTATCAAGTAAAGGTTTAGTGTTTTTCAAACCTTTATCTTTAAAGACTCGTGAAAACAACTTTTTATCTATTACAACACCATAAGAAGCTGGAGGTGCTTTAAGTGATGCATCTTTAACATCACCAGCTTTATCACCAAATATTGCCCGTAATAGTTTTTCTTCTGGTGATGGATCGGATTCACCTTTTGGAGTAATTTTTCCTATTAAAATATCACCAGGTACAATTTCAGCACCAATTCTTATTATACCATTTTCATCAAGATTTTTAGTAGCTTCTTCGCTAACATTTGGAATATCAGCTGTCAATTCTTCCATTCCCCGTTTTGTATCTCTAACTTCAAGTGAATATTCTTCAATTTGTATTGAAGTAAATATATCTTCACGAACAACTCTTTCAGAAATAACTATTGCATCCTCAAAATTATATCCTTTCCATGGCATAAATGCTACCATCAAGCTTTTTCCTAAAGCCAATTCTCCTTTTTCAGATGCATAACCTTCTGTCAATATTTGTCCTTTTTTAACTTTATCACCTTTCTTTACAATAGGCTTTAAGTTTATACATGTATTTTGATTAGTTTTTTTAAATTTTGGTAATTTATAACGTTTGGTTTCTTCGTCAAAATTCACAAATTTTTCTTCATCCGACAAATTATATCTAATAACAATTTCATTAGCATCAACATATTCAACTACTCCATCCCCTTCTGCAACAATTTGAATTCTTGAATCACGAATCACATCGGCTTCAAGTCCAGTACCTACAATAGGTGCTTCGCATTTAATCAATGGAACTGCCTGTCGCATCATATTCGACCCCATAAGTGCTCTATTAGCATCATCATGTTCAAGGAATGGAATTAAAGATGCAGCTATTGATGCAATCTGGTTAGGTGCAACATCCATTAATTGAACTTCTGAAGGTTCTACAACTGGAAAATCACCTCTATATCTTGCTTTAATTCTTTGATTTATAAAGTTACCCTCATCATCAATAGGTGCATTTGCCTGGGCAATAATTTTATCTTCTTCTTCTTCTGCACTCAAATATATTATATTATCATTATTTAAATCAACTTTTCCATCTTTTACTGGGCGATAAGGAGTTTCGATAAAACCAAGCTCATTTATTTTTGCATATACACATAATGATGAAATCAACCCGATATTTGGTCCTTCTGGAGTTTCAATAGGACACAATCTTCCATAATGAGTGTAGTGTACATCTCTAACTTCAAAACCAGCATGTTCACGTGAAAGACCACCAGGACCAAGAGCCGAAACACGACGTTTATGTGTCATTTCTGATAATGGGTTGGTTTGGTCCATAAATTGTGAAAGCTGGTTTGTTCCAAAGAACGAATTTATAACAGACGCTAATGTTTTTGAATTTATAAGATCAATTGGAGTGAATACTTCATTATCTCTGACATTCATTCTTTCTTTTATAGTTCTTGCCATTCTTGCAAGACCAACACTAAACTGAGCAGCTAATTGTTCACCAACTGTTCTAACTCTTCTATTACTTAAATGATCAATATCGTCAACGTCAGTTTTTGAATTTATAAGTTCAATTAAATATTTAATAATTTGAATAATATCTTCCTTTGTAAGAACTCTAATATTTAAATCGACATTATGTCCAAGTTTTTTATTTAATTTATATCTACCTACTTCACCCAGATCATAACGTTTATCTGAGAAGAAAAGGTTTTCAAAAACTTCTCGAGCAGTAGATTCATCGGGTGGCTCAGCATTTCTGAGGAGCCTATATATATATAGTACAGCTTCTTTTCCAGAGTTACAAGGATCTTTTTGAAGTGTATTATAAATTATGTCATAATCAATTTGATCGGAAGATTCTTTGTGTAAAAGAATTGTTTTGGCACCCGAATCAACTATCAAATCAATATGTTCTTCTTCAAGAATAGTCTCTCTGTCAATTATCACTTCATTTCGTTCAATTGAAACAACCTCTCCAGTATCTTCATCGACAAAATCTTCAATCCACGTTTTTAATACTCTAGCAGCAAGTTTTCTACCTACACATTTTTTTAGGTTAGGTTTTGATACTTTTATTTCATCTGCTAAATCAAAGATTTCAAGTATATCTTTATCACTTTCATAACCAATTGCTCTGAGCAATGTTGTAACAGGCAATTTTTTCTTTCGATCGATATAAGCATACATTACATTGTTTATATCTGTAGCAAATTCGATCCATGAACCTTTGAATGGTATAATTCTTGCGGAATACAATTTTGCACCATTAGGATGTATGCTTTGTCCGAAGAAAACACCAGGTGATCGATGTAATTGTGAAACTATTACTCTTTCGGCACCGTTAATTATGAATACACCATTATCGGTCATATAAGGAATAGTACCAAGATACACATCTTGAACAACAGTTTCAAAATCTTCATGTTCAGGATCTGTACAATATAGTTTAAATTTAACTTTCAATGGTACACCATAAGTTAATCCTCTTTCTATACATTCTTCAATTGAATATCGAGGTGGATCAACTTGATAATCAAGAAATTCAAGGACAAAATTATTTCTTGTATCTGTTATAGGGAAATTCTCTTTAAAAACCGCATACAATCCCTCATTTTTACGTTCTTCAGGGGTAGAATGCAGTTTAAAGAATTCTCTAAACGATTTTAACTGAATCTCAAGAAAATCAGGATGATCTGGAATATTTTTTGTTCTTGAAAAACTTATACGCCCGTTATTTTTATGCATTGTCATGGTTTATTTTTGCTTCTATATTATTTAATTTAAACATTCACTCCAAAAGAGTTAATTAAAAAAAGAATAAAAAAGGCTTAATCCCTTATACAATTATAAGGGATTAAACCTAATGAATTTTTTATTTTTTAAATTATTTAATTTCAACTTCTGCACCTGCTTCTTCAAGCTGTTTCTTAATATTTTCAGCATCAGCTTTTGAAACTCCTTCTTTAACTGGAGCTGGTGCTGCATCAACAATTGCTTTAGCTTCTTTCAAGCCAAGACCTGTGATATCTTTTACCAGTTTAACTATCTGCAATTTTTGAGCACCAGGATTTTTAAGAATAACATCGAACGATGTTTTTTCTTCAGCTTTTGCTCCTTCAGCACTTCCTGCTGCTGCTGGTGCAGCTACTGCAACAGTTGCTGCAGCTGGCTCAATACCGTACTCTTCTTTTAATATTTTAGCCAGTTCGTTTACTTCTTTTACAGTCAAATTAACTAATTGTTCTGCAATTGCTTTTAAATCTGCCATTGTTTTAAATTTTTTAATTTGTTTAAATTATTATTCTGTTTTTTCTGATAAAGTTTGTAATATACCTGATAGTTTATTACCACCAGATTGTAATGAAGAAATTACATTTCTAATTGGTGATTGTAATAATCCAATAATTTCTCCTATTAGTTCTTCTCTTGACTTCAAAGCTACAAGAACATCTAATTGAGAATCTCCAATATAAATACTCTCCTGTACATATGCAGCCTTCAATATAGGTTTTTCTTTATTTTTTCTAAATTCTTTTATAACCTTTGCTGGAGCATTCGGATTTTCTGATATCATTATCGAAGTATTATACTTCAAAACATCGCACAATGGTAAAAATTTTTCCGAATCACACCTTTCTAAAGCTTTTCTCAGAAGAGTATTTTTAACTACTATAAGTTTAATATTATTTTCAAAACATTTCTTCCTTAACTTAAATGTATCTTCAGCATTTAAATTAGAAGTATCTGCAAGATAGAAATGTTTTGCTTCTTTAAGCTTTTCAGTCAAATTTTCAATAATCCTTGTTTTTTCTTCTTTTCTCATACTTTGAGTAGTTTATTCATCAATTGCTTTTGGGTCAATCCTAATACTAGGACTCATAGTACTTGACATATAAATTGACTTTATGTAAGTACCTTTAGCAGCCGATGGTTTTAATTTTATAATGGTGTGTAACAGCTCACGTGCATTTTCAGCAATTTTATCGGACGAAAAAGAAACCTTACCTATTGCAGCATGGACAATACCATACTTATCCACTTTAAAATCTATTTTTCCAGCTTTTACTTCTTTTACTGCTTTTCCTACATCCATTGTGACTGTTCCTGTTTTTGGATTAGGCATTAATCCTCTTGGTCCCAAAATTTTACCCAATTTACCAATTTTTGGCATAATCTGGGGAGTAGTAATTATAACATCAACATCAGTCCAACCATTTTGTATTTTCTCAATGTATTCATCTAATCCAACATAATCAGCCCCTGCTGCTTTTGCTTCTTCTTCCTTATCTGAATCACATAAAACTAGAACCCTAATATTTTTACCCGTTCCGTGTGGTAAGGTTACAGTACCCCTTACCATCTGATTGGCTTTTCTGGGATCTACTCCTAATCTAACTGCCAGGTCAACAGATGCATCAAATTTTGTTGTAGTAATATCTTTTACCAATTTCGATGCTTCTGATAATGTATATTGTTTCCCCGGTTCAATTTTTTGCAAAACCAATTTCCTATTTTTAGTTATTCGAGCCATAATTAATTATTAATTTTGTTTTTGAAAAGGATTTTCTCCAGTAATAGTAATACCCATACTTCTTGCAGTTCCTGCAACCATTTTTATAGCTGCTTCGAGCGTAAATGCATTCATATCCTGCATTTTATTTTCAGCTATTTCTTTTACTTGATCCCATGTAACACTACCAACTTTCTTTCTATTTGGTTCTGAAGAACCAGTATTAATTTTTGCAGCTTCTTTTAATTGAACTGCTACTGGAGGTTGTTTTACAACAAAATCAAACGACTTATCCGAATATACAGTAATTACTACTGGTAGTAATTTACCTGCTTTATCTTGGGTCCGGGCATTAAATTGCTTACAGAATTCCATGATATTTACACCCTTTGAACCCAAAGCAGGTCCTACTGGGGGAGAAGGATTTGCTGCTCCACCTTTAATTTGTAATTTTATTATTCCAACTACTTCTTTTGCCATACTATTTTATTCTTTCTTTTTGAAAAATTAAACAATTTCGACGACTACTCAGGAAGCATTAGGGTTATTGTAATCGTCTATTATTTAAAATTTTAAATTTTTTCCACCTGCATAAAACTCAATTCAAGAGGTGTTTTCCTGCCAAATATTTTAACCATAACCTTTAATTTCTTCTTTTCCTCATTTATTTCTTCAACAACACCAGTAAAACCGTTAAAAGGTCCATCTATTACCTTTACAGATTCCCCAACATAAAAATTCATACTTAATTCACCTTCACTTTCAGCCAATTCATCTATTTTACCTAATATTCTTTTTACTTCTTGTGGTCGTAATGGGGTGGGCATTTCATTTTTCTTTGCACCAAGAAATCCCATTACATTTGGTATATTTCTTAATATATGAGGTATTTCTCCTACTAATGCTGCTTCTATCAAAACATAACCAGGAAAATAATTACGTTCTTTTATAATCTTTTTTCCATTCTTTATTTGATAAACTTTTTCTGTAGGAATAATTACTTGCGAAACATAATCTTGAAGATTTAAACGTGCTACCTCATTTTCTATCAATTCTTTAACCTTTTTTTCTTTTCCTCCAACAGTTCGAAGAACATACCACTTTTTAACATTTTCTTCCATGCAACCTTTCTTATAATAATTAACGAATTATGCTATATATTATGTCCATTAAATTTTTAAATCCAAAATCAACAAGAGCTATTATAATAGATAAAATGAGAGTTGTTATCATTACAATAAGAGCACTACTTTGCAATTCTTCCCATGTTGGCCATGTTACTTTGTGCACTAACTCGTTATATGATTCTTTTATAAAATCTTTTAAAGCCATAATATTTGAATTTGCACGGGAGGAGCGATTCGAACGCCCGACACCTGGTTTTGGAGACCAGTGCTCTACCGCTGAGCTACACCCGTGTCAATTTATATATTAATCTAAAATTTCAATTATCTGACCAGCACCTACTGTTCTACCTCCTTCTCTAATAGCAAATCTTAAACCAACATTCAAAGCAACAGGATATATAAGTTCTACTTCCATAGTAATATTATCACCAGGCATTACCATTTCTACACCTTCTGGTAAATGTACTTCACCTGTAACATCGAGAGTACGGAGATAGAATTGAGGTCTATATTTATTGTGGAATGGTGTGTGCCTACCACCTTCTTCTTTTTTCAATACATAAACACTAGCTTTAAATTTCTTGTGTGGAGTAATTGAGCCTGGTTTAGCTAATACCATCCCTCTTCTTATTTCTTTCTTATCGATACCTCTTAACAACAAACCTACGTTGTCACCAGCTTCACCACGATCAAGTATTTTTCTAAACATTTCAACACCTGTAACAACAGTTTTCTTCTTTTCGAAGCTTAATCCAACTATTTCTACTTCCTCTCCAGTTTGAATTACACCTGTTTCAATTCTTCCAGTTGCAACTGTACCACGACCTGTAATTGAGAAAACATCTTCAACAGGCATTAAAAATGGTTTATCAATGTCTCTCACTGGTAATGGGATATATTCATCAACTGCATTCATTAATTCTAATACTTTTTCTTCCCATTTAGGATCACCATTGAGAGCACCTAAGGCAGAACCTCTAATAATCGGTACATTATCACCATCAAATTCATAAAAACTCAATAATTCACGAACTTCCATTTCAACAAGATCAAGAAGTTCGGGATCTTCAACCATATCAACTTTATTTAGGAAGACAACTATTTTTGGAACATTTACCTGACGAGCAAGAAGAATATGTTCACGAGTTTGAGGCATTGGACCATCAGTAGCTGCAACAACAAGTATTGCACCATCCATTTGAGCTGCACCTGTTACCATGTTTTTAATATAATCTGCGTGGCCTGGACAGTCGATGTGTGCATAGTGTCTTTTCTCTGTCTCATACTCAACATGTGCAGTATTAATTGTAATACCTCTTTCTTTTTCTTCTGGTGCATTATCAATCGAATCAAAGGTACGTTCTTGTGCTAAACCTTTTTTTGCAAGTACCTTTGTAATAGCAGCAGTTAAAGTAGTCTTCCCATGGTCAACGTGACCTATTGTACCAATGTTAACATGTGGTTTCGTTCGTTCGAATTTTTCTTTTGCCATAATTATAATGTTAGATAGTTACTAATAAATATAGAATATTAATTATTTAGAACATGAAAAAAAATTATTTCAACACTGAGCCAATGACGGGATTTGAACCCGTGACCTTTTCCTTACCAAGGAAACGCTCTACCCCTGAGCTACATCGGCCAATGTCGCGAGCGGGAGACGGGATTCGAACCCGCGACCCCAACCTTGGAAGGGTTGTGCTCTGCCAACTGAGCTACTCCCGCCTTTAAAATTTTGTGGGGAGAGGAGGATTCGAACCTCCGAAGGCATACGCCAGCAGATTTACAGTCTGCCCCAGTTGACCGCTTTGGTATCTCCCCTTTTTTCAATATTTTAAAGAACCTTTTTTGAGAGCCGATGGAGGGATTCGAACCCACGACCTGCTGATTACAAATCAGCTGCTCTAACCAGCTGAGCTACATCGGCATTTTTTATTATTAACTTTTCCTTAAACGGTTTGCAAATGTATAACTTTTTCTTTATTTCTAAAAATTTTTTTTAATTTTTTTTCTAAAAAATTTTTTTATAATCCTCTTAATTTTTCTTTATGTCTTTGTATCTGCTTTCTAATAGCATCAACTGCCTGATCTACAGAATCTTTAAAAGTCTCCGATTGTTTGCTTGCAAAAAACTCTCCACCTGGTAATTCTACTTTAATTTCAACTATCTTATTATTTCCATCCTGAGTATTTTCAGTTTTTAAAATTACTTCAATATTTGTTATTCGATCGTTAACTTGTTGTAACTTTTTTACTTTTTCATTTATATAATTCTCTAAAGCTTCGTTTGAATTTATCTTTACACTGTTAATTTTTACATTCATAATTTTTCCTCCTTATTTGTTTTATGACCTAGGATGCGTTTGTTTATAAATATTTTTCAATTTTTCAAAACTATTGTGTGTATAAACTTGTGTAGCAGCTAAACTACTATGTCCAAGAAGATCTTTTATTACATTCAAGTCAGCTCCTTCGTTCAATAAGTGCGTCGCAAATGTATGGCGTAATAGATGTGGACTTCTTTTATTCAATGTTGAAATATATGTTAAATACCTCTTAACTAATCGATAAACAAATTCAGGATATAATTTTTGCCCTCCATTTGTTACAAATAAATATTCACTTTCTAATCCCATTTCATTACGAATATGTATATATTTTTTAATTTTTTGACTAAAAGCATCAGAAATTGGAATAATCCTTTCCTTATTTCTCTTGCCCAAAACACGTATAGCCCTAACACTAAAATCGATATCCTTGATTTTTAAATTTATTAATTCATTTCTTCTTATACCTGTTAAATATAATATTTCTATAATTAATTTATTTCGTAAATTTTCAATATTATCATCTTCAGGAATATAATTGTCAAGCAAATCGTTAATTTGCTTAACTTTTAAAAATGATGGTAACTTTTTTTCTACTTTTGGTGCTGTGATTAATTTAACTGGGTTTTGTTTTATATATCTATTTTTTAAAAGGTATCTAAAAAAAGACTTAAGCGTAGATAATTTCCTATTTATTGAAATCGATGTATAATTATTTTCAAATAAATAAACAACCCAATTTCTTATATGTTCTTTTTTTGTGGATAATATATTATCACTACCAATTTCTATTTTATTAAACTCAAAAAATTGTCTTAAGTCATTATAATAGGATATAATTGTATTTAAAGAATATCTTTTTTCACTTTTTAAATATTCTATGTAATTTTCCACTAAATTCATATAAGGGATATTATTTTTTTACCCCTTTATTTTATTCTTTTTCTTGACGTAACTTTTGGAGGAAAATAGCTCGTTTTAAAATTTCTTTTCTTCTTTCAGAAGGTTTTTTATAGGCTTGTCTTTCTCTTAATTCTTTTAAAACGCCTGTTTTTTCAAATTTGCGTTTAAATCTTTTTAATGCTTTGTCTATGCTTTCTCCTTCTTTTACTGGTACTATTATCATATTAATCTTATTTTTTAAAAATTGCGTGCAAATCTAATACTTTTTATTTTAAACAACAAAATTTATTTAATTTTTATTGTTAATTTAATAAAAAATTTTCTTATTTAACATAAGGTTTTAATTTTTTTATTAAAGTATCATTGAGTAAATTATATTTTTTTAAATCATCGAATTCAATATTTTTGTTAAATTCTCGAAAATTGATAATTTTTTTTGCATAATATACCCCAATATATGGATGGTATTTTAAAATATAAAAAGATGCTTTATTAATATCTATTTTTTTTATTTTTAAAGTATCAATAAAAAAATTTAATCTGATTTTTGTAATTATTTGATAATTTAAATTTTCTATTTCATATAATTGATCGATATTGTAATATCCACCTAATTTTTTTCTGTAACTAATAATTTTTTCAACAACTTCATTATCTCCAACAATATTTAACAAAGAATATCTATTAGCTGTATTTAAATCAATCGGGCTTTTGTTGTTACTTTCAATATTTTTGACAGCATAACACTTTGATGAATCTTTATTAACTATTAAATATGGTTTTAGAACTAAAAAAAGAGAATCATTCATCCCATACAACTTTTTAATATCTTCAACTCTATAAAAATATCCACCATGTTTTCTGTAATTAATCCATGCATTTTTTAACTTTTCTGGTAAGTTTAATTTTTTTATAAGTGAATCAGAAATATTATTTATATCAATAATCGTTTCAACTTCAATTACGTTATTCTTTATTTTATTTAATTTTTGCTTTATATCATTTGATTTTGTATCACTATCAAAATGATCAAAACTATTAACCCAACTTATAAATTCTTTATCATCATTACATTTCTTGCTTTCATAGTTCTTATCATTATTTAACAAAAAAATTCTAACTATTTGCAAGATAAATATTAAACACACTAAAACAAAAAAACCTCTTTTTTCTTTATTATTAAGATACAAGAAATTTTTTAATTTCACTTTAATATTTAATTAATTCTTTTTAGAATATAGCAAAACCAATTCCATTCAAAAAAACAATAAAGATTGCAATAGGTGCAACATATTTAATTAAGATCATTAATATATGTATATACCATACTTTCAAAGAATTTTCATTAGACAACTCATATTCGAGTCGATCTTTTCCATAAAACCATCCCATAAATATAGAAATAAACATTCCCCCAATTGGTAGAAGAAATTTCACAGAAAAAAATTCAAGCATCGAAAATATATTGTATTCATTAATTTTGCCATCTATAGTTTTAATTGTCAATTTTATATCACTTAGATAGTTCCATGATAGGGCACAAGCAATACCAATAATAGTAGCGATTAAAAATCCAATCAAAGATGCTTTTTTTCTTGAATAATTTTTATGTTGCATTAATGTTAGAACAAAAACTTCAAGCAACGAAATTGAAGATGTTATTGCTGCTATAAATAAACAAAAGAAAAATAAAATCGCCAAAATATATCCACCTTTCATATTTTGAAAAATAGCAGGCAAAATTTTAAATACCAAACCCTCACCTGCCTCAGGCGTAAATCCAAATGCAAAAACAGCAGGAAATATTGCAAATCCCGCTAATAAAGCTATTAAAGTATCGCTCATAGAGACAATAAAAGCAGAACTACCAAGATTGTCATTTTTTTGAATATAAGATCCATAAGTTATCAAAGCACCCATTCCAATACTTAAAGAAAAAAAAGCTTGACTTAAAGCATTTAAAATTATACTAATATTGATTTTTGAAAAATCGGGTTTTAATAAAAATATTAAACCATCAATAGCTCTTGTATTTGAATTATATGAAGGTAATGTAAGTGCTCTGAAAGCTAAAATTATTAGTATAATAGCTAGAATAGGCATCATAATTTTTGCAAATTTTTCAATTCCTTCTTCAATACCTCTAATAACAATAAACAAATTAAAAAGCATAAACAATAAGTGCCAAAAAAGCGGTCTCCATGGATTTTTAAGAAAGTTATTAAAATTATGATCAAAATCATTTATTGTTTTATTTTTAAAACCGTTAATCAAAGCTTGATAAAAATATTCTAAAGTCCAACCTCCTACAACACTATAAAATGACAAAATTACAATTGCTGTTACAACACCAAATATTCCTATAATAAACCATGGTTTGCCAGGAGCTAATTTTTTAAAAGCACCATAAGGATTTAATCTAGTATCGCGACCTATAACAAATTCTGACAACATAACTGGAAAACCAACAAGAATTATACATAATAGATATACTAATAAAAATGCTCCTCCACCATTTTCACCAAGAATATAGGGAAATCTCCAAATATTTCCTAAGCCAATAGCAGAACCTGCTGCAGCAGCTATAATACCAAACTTAGAAGTAAAACCATCTTTTATGTTGGTAGCCATAGTTTTATTTTTTTATTCAAAAATAAAAAAAATTAAAATGGATAACCAATACCAAATTGTAAAACAATATTTTTAACTGAGAAAAAATTATTAGAAACAATCCATTTATTCAATTGACTTGATGGATCTCTTAATTTAAAACCAGCATCCAAACGAAGTAGAAAAAAAGAAAAGTCAAGACGTATACCAAAACCAGTACCAATTGCTATATCATCAAAAAATTTATTAAAAGCAAATACCCCTTCAGGACGATCTTCGTGTTTTATAATATCCCATATATTACCAACATCTAAAAATAATCCTCCTTCTAATTTCCAAAATAACTTAAATCTATATTCAATATTAAGTTCTAACTTTATATCTCCTGTATTTTTAAATTTATCATATTCAGTAGAATCTTTTATTAAATTCGAACCGGGGCCAATTGAGTATGCATTCCAAGCTCTTAAACTATTTGGTCCACCAGCAAAAAATTTCTTTTCAAAAGGCAAAATTTTTAAATTTCCATAAGGATATCCAACACCAAAAAACAACCTATAAACTACAGTATTTTTATTGTCAACAATATTATAGAATCTGAAATCAACATCCGTTCGTATAAATTGAGAAAAAGGCACTTTAAATAAACAATAACTTCCAGTACTATCTCTTTGTTGATTTTTAATTTTGTTGAATAAATAAAGCAAATTACCCGATTCTTCAATATTTAATCTTAAAAATTGAAAATTTTTTAATTTGCCAGGTTCTTGATTATTATATTCGGTCAAACTCCTTATAGAAGCTATTAAATTATCTCGAAATATATAATCGAAAATAGTACCATAGGTTGTCTCTCTATACGCTTGTGATCTTTGTTCATCAACTTGAACATAATTTAATTCAATAGGAAATATTGAATATTTTAAAAATTTATTACCCGACCATAAATATCCTAATGATGCATTAGCATAAGTTCTTACATATCGTCTTTCATCTCTGTGATTTATCGAAAAATTGATGTTCGTTAATGGGCTATATTTTTTTATAAATTTGTATGAACGAATAGGCAATAAAAATTTTGGTATTTCAAGTTTAACTTCAGAACCAATTTCAAAAGTACGAGTAATATCGGTCAAATCATTACTTTTTAATGCCTCGAATGCACTTGTAAATACTATATTCAATATTTCAGCATTTCTAAATAAATTATAATTTTTATAAGTTATATTGTTTCTAATTCCCAAATCACCGTATGAGTTAGTACCAACAATTTCTGTTTGGCTCGAATGCACCTTTCGTCTTGTCAAATTTATATGACAATTTAATAATACAGGATTTTCATCAAAATACTCATTTTCTGAAAATTGCATATTAATAAACTTAAAAATATTTAATAGACTTAGATGTTGATATGTTTTATCGACATTTTCTGAATTGTACAATTCACCAGGTGATAAATATATATTACTCATAATAATCGCAGGATTAATTTTTAATTTATCTTTATATAAAAAATGTATATTTCCTATAGAAAAAGTATCGTAAATGATACTTTTAAAAATGTCTCCTGTAATAATTCTATAATCGGTATTTATAAATATGTTGTTTAAAATATACTGCTTATGATAACCAATTTGAAGTGATCCTGTTTCTTTTTCTTCTATAAAAGGTTTTATTTCAATTACTATATCAACAAATTTATATTTATCATTTATTTTAGCATTGTAGGTAACATATGCTGGTGTAAATTTATAGTAACCATTTTTACGAATGTAATCACTAATTCTATTCCTTTCTTGTTGTAAATAATTTTTATCGAAAACTATACCTCTTTTTATTAGACAATTTGTTGTATCTTTATAAACAATTTTTGATAATAACGAATCATATATATTATAATCTATGGATTTAATAAAATAAGGTTCACCTGCATTTATAAAATAAATAAGTTTTACTTTGTTTTTTTTTAATAATACAATTGAATCTTTTATGAAAGAATCAAAATATCCTTTGCTTTCTAAGTATATTTTTAATTGATGAACTGATTGTTCGGTTAAATTTTTATCATATAAAATTATATTTTTATTTTCGTTTTTTTTCTTAAAGATTAATGTTATGACACTTTTTCTAAATATATTTCTATCAGGTTTTTGAATTACATATTTGTATAATTCCTTTTTATTAATATCTTTATTATCAACAACTAACGAAACTTTTTTTAAAACATAATTTTCTTGACAATTTATTTTAATATTTGGCAATAAAAATAAAATATAAATAATAATATGATATTTTTTATCATTTAAAATCATTTTAATAAATTTCTTAAATATAACCATTTTATAATATTGCTGTAAAATTAAAAAAAATAAATTTTCGCATGTTTATATTAAAAAGATTCTATCTATTAAATTATTTTTTATTGTTTGCATTAAAAATTTTTTATTTCGAAATCTTTTTATTTTTAAAATTTTTTTATTTAAATTAATTTTTCCCTTACAAAACCTATTTTGTCAAAACAAACAAGGAATATTATAAGATTATATAGCTATAAATTTTGCATTTTTTTTTGAAAATTAAAAAGAAAGTTTGTATAGCAAAATTTTATAATAAATTTGAATATAGTTTGAAAATTAATATAAATTATTCTTTTATAATAAAAACAACAAAACTCTTTTCAATAACATTTATTGGAATTTTTCCTTTGCAAAAGTAATTTTGAGATAATAATTCATTTTTAAAGTTAATTAAAAATGAAATAAATTTCATTTTTTAATTTTTTTAAGCTTTAAAACAACATGTAAGTGAAATAATTACAAAGATGTAAATGTTATATATCTCTAATTTTTAAGTCTAGGATATAATACATTTTTGTAAATATTGTTAAAAAATAACCCATGAATAATCAAAATAATAAAATTCTATTTAAACAGCTGATACTAATCAAAGATTTAAAATGTTTAAATTTGTCTTATTTACACTCATCAAATCTTTATTTTTTTGATATAATATAAGATATTTAATGATTATAGATTTCAAATTTTGTAAAGAAAAAAAGATAATTTAAATTTTTTAAATTTTTATTACTTAATTGCTTATATTTTTCAAAGTCATATTTTAATTTTTATTGGAACAATTGTTATTTCAATTATTTAATAATAATTTTATTAAACATAAACAAATGTATTCAAAAATGTTTGTATTCATATATATTTGTTTCACAAGTATATATGCAATAAACTAAAAGTAAAAAAATTTTCTAATAATAAAAAAATGCTCATCAGATAAACTGATGAGCATTTTTTAAAACAATATTCATAAACATTTATCGTATGACATAAGGATTGAATGTTTCCATTTTTTCACCTCTATCTCTCATAACCAGAGTATCTGTAAATGTATGAGTAGTGTTAGCGAATTCAACGACATAATTCAAATATAAAACATCTCTTTTAACACCAGCCCATTCATCAGCATCCTCAACATATTTACCATTACCAGTTGCTGTATAAGTAGAACCTTCAATATTTGTGATTGTACAATTATTATTTTCATCAAATCTTAGAATAATTGTAAAAGGAACATCAGTTGTCTTATCATCTGCTTTTGTTTTAAGAGTTAAAGATGCATCTTTTAAGGAAACTGTGTTAATTTTACAAACTTCATCCCATTCAACATATTTTTTCCGATAAATGTATTCTGCATCGAGAGATGTATTTCCATTTTTTCCTTTAACAACATTTTTGCCTCTTCTTAAATAATAAGCATCCCATGGATTGATAAACTTTATGGCATATAAAGTATAATCTTTTGGTAAAATTTGCCAATCAGAAGCAACCCTACGATCAGGATTTTCAACTAATGGTTTACCTCTTAATATAGAATCAGCATTTTTAACAGATTTCATAACAAGAGGTATTACATAACATCTTTTTATGGCATTAGGATCGTTGAAAAATGCATCTTTTAGTTTGAATTCAATACAACCCATTATCTTTCCTTTAGGAATTACAATTTGCATTTTTGATGGTAATTCATAATAATCTGATGGCAATGCCATAACTATATCTCCTGTTGCACTTTCAAATTTTAAATTTTCACACAATGAATTATCAATTTCAACATCTATTATACGATCTATTTTATTTTCATAAACACCACCCATTGTAGCAAATATTTGAACTATATGTTCATTGTCTTTACTATTATCATAAACGTCATCATTACCTAAAATTAATGTTTTAACAGGTGATTGATATGCAAAATAAACTGTTGTATACTTGAAATCAGGAAACTCCCAATCCTGATTTCTACATCCTGCAATTATTCCAGCAACAACAATTAATGTTACAAATAATATTTTATCAAATTGTTTCATTTTCATAATCATTTTTTTTAAATTTTTATTTTACCAACCGTTATTTTGTGATAAATTATTTTTAATTACTTCGTTATAAGGAATTGGGCCATAATACATATGTTCTTTATAAATTCTATTTTCAATAACATCAATAACAAATGAGTTATCATAAATTCTAATACCTTTTATAGGTTCATTTAATTTTTCAAGGTTAACTTTCCATCTTCTTAGATCCCAGAATCTATAACCTTCAAAGCACAATTCAATTCTTCTTTCATTTCTAATAAGTTCTCTCATTTCTTCCTTAGTAGTAATAGAATTTAAATAATTATCAGGTTGTGTAATTCCAGCTCTCTTTCTTATTGCAGCAATTACATCTCTTGCACTAATGTTGCTATATTTATAATCAGGTCCCCATGCTTCGTTAGCTGCTTCAGCAAATATTAATAATATATCTGTTGCTCTTATGTAAACAGGGTAACGTGCTTTAGCTGATCTTGAAGTAGGATCAAGATTTATATCTTCACGTAAAAGTTTTTTTAAGTAATAACCTGTTCGTGTTGATGTTTTAATTTTATCAATACCGTCATCTGTAGGGGAATTTACTTTGGTATTAATAACTTTTCCGGCAAAAGTACTACCATTATATATAATATATTCATAAAATCTTGGATCTCTATTTGTATATGGCTTTGATGAATCATATCCACTTGAAGGATGATTAATTGGATAACCATTAGCCATTGGAAAAGCATCAACAAGATTTTGCGATGGATTTATTCTTCCATTTCCATATAAAGAAGGGGGATAGTTATTCAATTCTGGGTCGTATGTATTATAAAGACTACCTCTCCACAACATTTCACGTTGATCGCGTCTTATTGTCAGATTTATATTATCTATATTAGTTCCTTTGTAATATCTATGTCCCTCTGGATCGATTTTACTTAACCCCCCTATCACGTTTACTATAACATCTGCAGCATATTGAGCTGCTTTTTCCCAATCTTCTTGAGTTCCACCATATGCAGGACTAGCTTCAAGAAGTGCTACTTTGGCTTTCAAAGCTTTCAATACACCACTCGATATACGCAATCTGTTGATATCACCAAACACTTTATTATATGTTCCAATATCAACATTACTATATTGAGGAGGTAATGCACTAGCTTTTGATATATTTTTATATTCCAAAGGTAGATATTTTTCAGCTTCGGCTATATCATTGTAAATTTGATTAACACATTCATCAAATGTATTCCTTCTTAAATTGCTTAAAGTTTTGGCGTCAACAAATTCGGTTAATATAGGTACCCCCATTAATTGATCTCCAACATAGCCAGCATGAGCCTGCAACAAATAATACATAAATAAAGCTCTTAAACCATATGCTTCACCTTTGTTTCGATCTTTAAGCAATCTTCCTTTTACTGTATCAAGAACCGACCATTTGACACTATCAATATGTTTTAGAAAAAGATTTATATAATTTATAGCAGTAAGTGCATTACTCCATTGTTCAACAGGATTATACATTGCTGACCATTGACCTGTTGCCATATTTCTAAAACTACTAAATTTATCATTTATCACAGCATTATCAGTAGCAACTTCGAGATAGGATAAATTATTGTCAGGCACTCTTCTATATGCATTGATGAGTAATCCTTCCGCAAAGGCGGCATCATAATAAATATCTTGTAACGGCCTATTGTTTTCAAGCTCTGGCGATAGTATATCTTCGCAACTAACCAGAAAAACCTGGAGGATTAATATTATATAAATTAATTTTTTCATATTCATAGTCTTTAATTTTTAATTTATATTAGAAATTTGCTTTAATTCCAAAACTAAAGTATCTCATATAAGGTGAACTTCCAACAGCCAGATCGAGTATATCTTTATTTTTTGATATAGTAATAAGATTATATGCACCTAAATTTAATCTCAATTCTTTAACAACTTTTCTTCCAATTAAATTTGAAGGTACATTATATGTAATTTGCACTCTATCGATATCAAATCTATCAGTGCTATAAATCCAGAAATCGGAATACCTGAAATTATTTTCATTTCTTAACGAGCTTAATCGTGGAAATTTTGCATTATATTTATTTTGCTCAGTCCATCTGTCAAGTACTACAACTGAATATTTATCATCACCATCAACCCAATAATAATCATTTGTCTTGACACTATAACCACCAATATTTCCATTACCTAAAATACTAAATGTCAGATTTTTATATGACAGGCTTAAAGTAACTCCATAATTAAAAGGAGCAATCCATCTTCCTATCATAACTTCATCATTTTGATTTATTATACCGTCACCATTCTGATCTTTATACTTTATATCACCAGGTTTAACCTCTCCGAACATCTGTAGAGCACTATTTTCAATATCTTCTTGACTCATAAAAAATCCTGCATTTTCAAGTCCAAATATTGCATCAACAGGCTTACCTTCTCTTTTTAAGTATGAATATGCATATATTTCATCTCTCTTTATAACCTTTGAATTAACATAGGTTGTTATTAAACCTAGTTGTAATTTAACTTTATTAATATTCTTGTTCAATTGTATCATTGCATCAAAACCTGAGTATTGATTACAATTGTAATTGGTATATGGTACAAAATCATTTATAAACGATGGATACAGGCTAAAACGTTGTGTTATTAAGCCATCAAGTTTTGTAACAAAAACATTACCTTGTACCCATAATTGATTCTTCAATAAGGATGCTTCAATACTAAATGTTAATTCTTTTCTTTGTGGGTAAGTTAAATTAGGATTATCACCTCTCAAAGAAACTGTGTATGAATTATTTGCATTATTAATATTATCATTCCATGTATAATAACCCTGAGAAACATAGTAATTTTCATATAAAAAGTATCCATTAATATCTAGATCATAATTAAGAGAAGATAAAGTAGTGCTTAATTTTAAGAAATCAAGAATTTGAACATTTTTTAAGAAATTTTCATTACTTACTATCCATGATAAACTTATAGATGGAGAAAATCCTACTTTATTTTTTGAAGGTAATTTTGTTGAATTAACCAATACACCTATAAGATTTATAGAATATTTCTTATTAAATGTATAATTTAATTCGCTACCAAGACTTGCAAATTTATCAGGTTGATATATACCACTTCTATTTATTGAAACTGCAGAACTAAATATATAAGTAGATAAATCATGTAAGTCATTAAAATTTCTATGATATTCAAGTTGTAATGAAGCACCAACACTTCTTGTTTGCGAAGTATTACTTATATTTTCGGTACCTGATCTATAATCTCTACCAAATTTGGTAAAACCAACAATTTTATCATTTTCCCAGACTGGGTAATAAACCGCATATTCATTTGATATAAATTGGTCGTATGAATTTCTATAGTCTGCAAAAATACTTGTATTCAATGATAAACCCCTAAGTACTTTATTCAAATCAACATTAATCTTATTTGTTACTTGAATTACTCTACCGATATTCTTTGTATACCCACCAACATATACATCGCCAAATGGATGAGTCATGTATTCCTGTGTACCACCAAGTATATATTCACCATTTATAATATTTCGAGATGTTGTTCGAATTATCTCATAAATTGAGTCATTTAATGCATTTACTGGCAAAAGTGGTACATATTTAAAAGGTAATAAAGTAGTCGCATTATACCAATAATTTCCTCTTGCCATTCTATTATCGTAAAAGACCGTAGAAACATCAACACTACTTTTTATAAAATTATTAAGGCGTAGATCCACATTTCCTCTAGCATTGAACCGCTGGTATTTTTCATTTTTACCTTCACCAAAATTTAATAAGGAAGTACTTAAATCATAACCAATATTTGTATAAAAAGTAGCATTTTTATTTCCTCCAGAGAATTCAACGTTTGCATTATAATTATCAGTATATTTTCTTAAATAATCAGATGAATAGTAATCAACATCTGGATAAATATATCTATTACCATTTTTGTAGTTTTCTATTTCTTCATTAGAATACTTTATAGGAAGACCATCATTAATGCGTGCTTCATTGTACAATGTCATGTAATCAGCAGCATTTAGATATTTTGGGTATTTCAGAGGCGTACCGATATAAGTATTTACACGGGCATTAACCTGCTTATTATATGCTTCACCTCTTTTTGTAGTTATAAGAATTATTCCTTTTGCACCAAGACTACCATACATAGCTACTGCATGAGCACCCTTTAATACACTTATTTGTTGAACTTCATCAATTCTAACATCATCAAAATTTCTTGGTACTCCATCAACCATTACAGTTGCATTTTGCAAACCCCAAATATTGTTTGACCATTGCAAACCACTTATTCTTGCAGCCATTGATCCTGTAACAGACCTATCATAATCTATATCAACAAAATCTTTTGTATTAATTACAGATACTATACCAGGTATATCTTTTTTCGACATCATTTTATAACCCATATTAACAAGATACTGACCATCATCAGTAATTAGAATAATTTCTTTTACATCTGAATTAACTTGAGTAATTAATGGTTTATAACCTTCGGCTTTAATGAATATAACAGAATTTTCAATTACATCCAAAACAGCTTTTCCTGTTGAATCGGTAATTATAGTTTTTGAACCTTCATCTGTGTAAATAATTGCATTCTTTACAGGATTTCCATTATTATCAATAATTTTAACTTCAAGATTTAACATCTGCCCTTTCATTAGAAAGGGAAAAATAAGTACTAAAGGAACAATTAATAATTTTTTTATATTATTTATTCTCATAGTTTTCATTTTTAAATTTTTAAATTTTTACCATCCTGGATTTTGTGGAAATTCTGGATAAATATTAACATCTTTTGTTGGAAATGGAAACCAATAATGTTTTTTATCAAATACTCTTACAGTTATAACTCTTTCTTCCATATTTATTGGCTTACAATTTGGAGGTGTTCCCTGTCTTTCAAAATCTAATACAGTTTTAACTCTGTATTCCATTTTTTCTGCTAACATCCATCTTCTCAAATCACAGAAACGAATATTGGCCTCATAACATAATTCAACAGCTCTTTCTCTTATTAATTCGCTCATGAAGGCATCTTTTGAAGTTAAATATTTTGAGTGAATATCAGGCACACCTGCTCTTCTTCTTACAATGTTTACTGCTTCAGCAGCTGTAAGAACAAAGTCCGATTCTCCAGGATAGGCAGCTGTAGGTGAACCATATCCATGTAAAACAGCTTCTGCATACATATAATAAACATCAGCTAATCTTAAATATGCTGGAAGAATTATTATACCTCTATTATATCCATCTACATTATTATTATCGGTATTTATAAACTTTTTTAACATATATCCACTTCTACAACCAACACCTTCACTTCTATAAGTTCCAAATCGAGGTTTTGAATATAACGACGCATATTTAACTGAATCAGGAGCATTGCCTTTTACAACTTCGTCACCATCAACTACAATAAATTTATAAAATCGCGGATCCCTATTTTTCCATGGATCGTCAGGATCATAACCCGATTCTGAATCATCTATTGGAAGACCATTGGCCATTCCAAAATTTTTTACATAATTGTGTGCAGGTGAAACTGTATTACCATCTCCTCCTAATATTGGAGGAAAATATAATGAGAAATTGCTCCACCAATCAGGTGCTGCACGATAATTTGGGGCTGTTAAAAGGTGTTCACGAATACCAGGCAATCTACCATTCAATGTATAAAAATTCTCTTCATATCGTTCCCATTCAATTAACTGATATGGAGCATCACCTTTATATGATAAATATAGGCATTTATAAAATGCTTCGGCAGCTTTTTTACATAATTCTTGATCATATTCAGCCTTACCCTTAGAAACATAATTCATCAAGGGACTTGCTGCATATAAATAATTTTTGCCAAGATAAGCAAGCGCTACTGATTTAGTTATCCTTTGATAGTTGTTACCATAAGTTCTTAACCCAGCTTGAGTTTTATCCCAATCCAATGGTAATAATTCTGCTGCTTCTTCAAAATCTTTTGCCGCACGTAATGCACATTCTTGATAACTCAAACGAGGTAAATCAACTTTTCTTGAGGCAAGATCAACATCAATATAAGGAATACCACCCCAAAATGACATTATTTGAAAATGAAAAAATGCTCTGAAAAACAACAATTGTCCTTTTATTATATTTTTTTCTTCAGGAGTAGCATCCACAAGTTTATCAAGATTTAGCAAACCAAGATTAGCTTTTCTTATTCCATACCATGCAAGAGACCAATAATTTTTCGTATGAGCGTTATCATCTGTATTCGGTCCAGAGCCATAATTTTCAAAGTAACTCTGACTCCAACCATTTCCATGCCACCAAGCCCAGTAATCACCATTATCAAAAGAAACAGTCAAACGCCAATTAGCACCTGTTGTTGCTATTACTTCATCTGCTATATTCCAATCACATACCCATGTTGCTTTGGTATAATCAGGTATACAATGATATAACTCTTCAACAAATCCCTGAAAACTTCTGAAAGTACCAAAAACTTCTTTATCCAATATTTCAGCATCGGGGGCCTGATCAAGATAATCTTCACATGAGAGAAGAACTCCCATGATTACAGTTGTTATTATTATAATATTTATTTTCTTAATTAATTTTTTCTTCATAGTTTTTAGTTTAATAGTTTTATAATGTAATCCTTAAACCAAGATTTATTCTCTTAACTGTTGGATATGTTCCTTGTGCAGCCCACTGACCAAGATTTGATTCTCTATCATCGGGCATTTTTGTCCATAACCATAAGTTGTTACCATTGATGTATATTCTTAAAGATTTTACTCCTAATCTTTGAACTGTCTTAGATTGCAATGTATAAGCTATTTCGGCATTTTTTAATCGTAGATATGATCCATCCCAAGCATAAAAATTGCCAGTATGTCCCCATACAGTTCCCCATCTAGGCATAAATGATTTTGCATTTGTATTATCTTTTGACCAATAATCACCCTGATCAAACAATGAATTCATTTTTGCACTGAAGTTTCCATATGACATATATCTTGTTACATTGTTTACACCATAAAAATGAATCATTATACTAAATCCTTTAAAATCAAAACCTATTCTTGTACTATAAGTGTTTTGAGGTCTTTCAGGATACCCATTTGGAATTACATCATAATCATCAACAATTCCATCACCATTAAAGTCAATCAAATTAAAATTTCCGGGAAGTTTATTTTGATCGTTTGTTTTTACAGGAGTACTTCCATAAACTTCATTCCATGTATTATAATATCCACAAATTACATGAGAACGATATTGTCCAATAGAATAACCTGCTTGTTTCTGATAATCCTCGTATAAAGGAGGATCATCTCTTTCGATGATTTTATCAACAGCATGACTCATATTAAAATCTATATAAGGACGGAAACCATTGGCAAAGGTTTTTGACAGTTTAACTTCTAGTTCATACCCTTTTACCTCAACTTTACCAAGATTAGCTGTTGGTGCCGATCCACCAAAATACGATGGTATTGCTCTACTACCACCAGAGATAAGTATATCTGTTCGATAATCATTAAAAATATCAATAGAACCTTCTATTATGCCATTAAAAAATCTATAATCAACACCTATGTTTGCTTTTCTTACTTTTTCCCAGTGGATGTCGGGGTTACCAATAGTTTTTTCATAATACCATGTATATGGGCTTGCTGGATAATCATACAATCCCAAACATGCTGTACCAGTGTAACCTCCTACACCACCAGTTGCCCATTGAGTCATATAAAGCCATCTACCTGCAATATTGTCGTTACCTATATATCCATATGAACCTCTAATTTTAAACCTATCAATCCATTCAATTCTTTGCATAAATTTTTCTTGAGCTATGTCCCATCCCAATGCAGCTGATGGGAAAAAATCAAATCTGTATTTTTCACTAAACTTTTCTGAACCGTTGTAAGCACCATTAATTTCAAGGAAATATTTTAAATTATAATTATATGTTACTCTGAAAACCCAATCCTCACGATAGTATGGAAATTCACTACCAGTAGCCCATTTTTCACGGCTAAACAATCCCATAGAAGTGAAATCGTGTTTTCCTATTTTTTTTGCATAATTAGTTTGCAACTGATAAAAGGTTTTTCTCCAAGTTCTATAATTCAACATGTTATCACTTCTAGTAGACCACTCAGGCAATACCCAATCATACTGTATTCTTCCTATTGTATTTCGGTAATATACTTGACCTTGTGGAGATATCCATTTTTGATAAGCACTACCATCATCATATATGCCACCCTCAGATTGAAATTCATTATCAAAAGCAATAGTACCTTTTATGTTTAAGCCATTCAACAACATACTTAAATCTTGAGTAAGAGTAAAATCAGTATTTAACCTTGTTGTTTTATTATTCTTAATACCATTATTTGATATTTCTCTAATTGAATTTATTGCTTGTTGTTCTTGTAATGCCCAATAGCCATAGTAACCATCACTATATTGAGGAGGAAATACATCAGGAGCTGTACCATAAGCATTGGCCCACATTCGATATTCAAAACCACTCCATGTTTCTTTTTGATTGGCATAAATTCCAGCTAAATTGGCAGCCAATTTTGTTGTTTTGGTTAGTTCAAAGTCTATATTACTTCTTACATTAAAACGATTGTAACCATAACCAGGTTTATACCCTTTACCATTGTCTCTTACTTTTAAAATATCTCCTTCATTTAAAATATCAAGAGAAGTAAAATACTTAACAAAAGAGGTTCCACCTGAGATACTTATATTATTATTATAACTAAAAGCATAGTCTTTGAAAGTTTCCTTCTGCCAATCTATATTTGGATATCTTTCAGCTTCTTCTATACTTGAAGGATACCTATATTTTAATAATTCAGGTATTGGTGTTATGTATTCCCATGAACCTGGTTCCAGACCTAATTCCCTTTCTATAGCAACATTACGATACCTGATAGCATCGTATGCATCGTATTTGTTTGGTAATTTTGATGGTATTTTCATTATTACATTTGAAGTAACGGCTATATTTGCTCTTCTTTCTTGTCCACGTTTTGTAGTAATAAGAATAACACCATTAGCTCCTTTTACTCCAAATACTGCAGTAGCTGAAGCATCTTTTAATACTGAAACACTCTCAATAGAATTTACATCGAGTCCGTCGAGTGACCTTTCTATTCCATCGACAAGAATCAGTGGATTGCTATTATTCCATGTTCCCTGACCTCTTATAAGAATAATAGGATCTTCTTTACCTGGTTTACCTGTTCCCTGCATTGTAACAACACCAGGCAAATTACCTGTAAATGTTGCACCCAAACTAGGAACACCACCGGTTTTTATAAGAACATCACCTTTTGTTTGAACTATGGCACCTACGACACTTTCTTTTCTTTGTTGACCATAACCAACTACTACAACATCACCAATTTTTACTTCTGTTTCTTTTAATACAACAACAACGTTTGTTTTTCCACTAACATTTACTTCTTCTTTTTCAAAACCTACATAAGATATTAAAAGAGTACCACCAATACCCTCTGGTATTTCCAATGTAAATTTCCCATTTTCATCGGTAATTGTACCAACATTGGTAGATTCCTTTAAAACAACTGAGGCCCCTATTACAGGCTGCCCTTTTTCATCTTTAACAATACCTGTTATTATTCTTCCCTTTTGAGCATTAAGAGAAATTAAGGGAATAAAACACAAAATAAAAACACCTTGAATTATCTTCCTATAAAAATAATGGAAGACAAAACTTCTGAACAATGTATTCATTTTTTCATTCATACATATATTTTTAAAGATTTTTTGTCTAATTAAACCAATAGGCAATTATTAGAATATAAACTTTCGTTCAAAGAATATAAATTTTGTTGCAAGGATATTTTGTGTCTGAAAATCAACAAATAACAATATAAACAAAATACAAAATATTTAAGTATTTTTTTATACTTTTGTTTTTAAATAACATTATAAATAATGATAAAATATTTTAAAAATTTTTTTATTATATTCTTTTTATTAACAATAATTAATAATTGCAAAAAAGAGGTTTATTTTTATGGAGATGCCATTTTAAAATTCTCTTCCGATACAATACATTTTGATACTGTATTTACAACTATAGGCTCTACAACAAAAGTTCTTAAAGTTTACAATTCCTATTCTGAATTTTTAAAAATTGATAAGATTTCATTGGCACAAGGGAAAAATTCATTTTTTAGAATAAATATTAATGGTAATCCATCATTAATGGAAGAAAATGTTGAAATATGGCCAAAAGACAGTATATATATATTTATTGAAGTTACAATAGATCCCCAAAATACAAATAATCCTATAATAATTACTGATTCAATTATTTTTGAATTAAATAATAAAATTCAAACAGTAAAATTAATTGCTTACGGACAAGATATACATTTGATTAATGGAGAATGGATAAAAAGTAGTCGTTGGATTCCTGATAAACCATATGTTATATACAATTCAATGGGAATTGATACAAATGATGTACTTACAATAGAATCCGGGGTTACATTATACTTTCATAAAGGAAGCAGAGTATACATCTTAGGAAAATTAATTGCTAAAGGAACTATTGATAAACCAATAACTTTTAGAGGAGATAGACTTGATTATCTTGATGTTTCACCTCCTCTATCGTATGATAAACTTCCTGGTCAATGGGAAGGCTTATGGTTTATTCCTCCAAGTAAAAACAATCTACTTGAATATTGCAACATAAGAAATGCAATAATAGGTATTCAAGTTGGAATGTTAGGAAATAAAGAACCTGTAGATGTTGAAATTAGAAATTGTATAATTACAAATCATTCATATGCTGGAATTTTTTCAATTAATGGAAAAATTAAAGCTTTTAATAGCGTAATAAGCGACTGTGGGTCATATCTATTAACATCAGTTACTGGAGCTGAACATCAATTCTATCATTGTACTTTTGCCAATTATTATTCACATTATGGCTATAGAAGAAGCAGCGAACCATCTGTGTTAATATCAAATCAAGTAATTTATAACGATTCATTATTCAGTGGTGACATAAATAGTATAATTTTCAAAAATTCTATCATTTATGGTTCTTACGAAAACGAATTAAAACTTTTTAACAATAATAAAAGAAAATTTAATATAACATTTGATTATTGTCTTGTAAAAGTTAACGAGGATTCTATTAAAAGCTATAAAAACAATTTTTTAAATACAATTTTTAACAAAGATCCAAAATTTAAATCAATAGAAAGATACAAACAAAATTATATGCTCGATACACTATCGCCAGCAAAAGATGTTGGTGATCCTTTAATCATAGATAGCTTGTCAATACTTTTATACGATATTAAAGGAATTTCAAGAAAAAAAGATGGTAAACCAGATTTAGGTGCTTATGAAAGGGATGAAAATTAAAAATATTATTCTTTTATTAAGTATTATTTTTCAAATAATAGCAACCAATATAGCTTATACTCAAAGCTGTTATACCATGATGTTTTACAACGTCGAAAATTATTTTGACACATTTGATGATAAACATTCAAATGACAATGAATTTTTACCCTCATCACCAAAAAAATGGGATGATAAAAAATTTAATAAAAAAACACTAAATCTTTATAAAGTAATTGCTTCGATTGACACAAATCCTCCTGTTATTATAGGACTTGCAGAAGTAGAAAACAGATATGTTATTGAAAAACTATTTTATTCAACACCTCTTCAAAAATTCCCATATAAGATCATTCATAATAACTCTCCTGATAAACGAGGAATTGATGTTGCTTTGGTTTATAGGAGTGATATTTCAACAAATATTGAATATGAATATATTAGAATAAATTTTCCGGCTTATCCTCGTTCTACTACACGCGACATTCTGTTAGCTAAACAAATAATTTCAAAAGATACTATATTTATATTTGTATGTCATTTTCCTTCTCGAATTGGGGGTTACGAAAGCGAATATAAAAGAAATTACACAGCAAAAATACTAGCATCGAAAATTGATTTATTATTAAAATCAAATCCTTTTACAAAAATTATTATCATGGGAGATTTTAATGATGAACCTACCGACAAAAGTATTAATGAAATTTTAAAGGCAAATTGCTCAAAAAATATTCATAGTCAATTATTAATTAACACAATGTGTTTAAAAAATCATAAAACAGGTACCATTAAATACAAAGGTGATTGGTATATATTTGATCAAATAATTATAAGCTACAATCTTTTTAAAAAAGGGTTAAATAATAAAAAATTTTTTGAAACAAGTATTTACAACCCCGATTTTTTAATTACAATAGATTCTAAGTATGGAGGTGTTAAACCTTATTCTACTTATTCTGATAAAAAATATCAGGGAGGATACAGTGATCATTTACCTGTTGTAATAAAATTTTGTGATTAACAAATCAAACAATTCAATAAAGCATAAAAAAATTTATTAAAAACAGACTATTATCTATTAATAACGCTTAAAATATTATTATTGTTATTATAAATAGCATTATATTGTTTTAAATAATAATTTTTGCCTAAGGCCAATCCGTTTTCATATAAATTGAACTGTGTACCACAATGTGAACATTTGACTATTCCAGAAGTTACTGTTTTATCAACAACTTTATTCCCATAAGAAATACAAACAGGACAAGTCCTATCATAAGCTTCAAAATCACTAACAGGATCATCTGTTATTCCTTTTCTTATAACAAGTATACCATTGTTATTATACCCCAAACTATTAACATTTAAGTCTTTAGCACAGAAAAATCTAATTTCACCTACGCCTATAGGAAAAACATTAAGATTAATTTCAACATTCACGTATACATCTGGAATAACATCATATTTATCTTTTTGACAACTTAATATTAACAAAAAAAATAAAAAAAAGCGTATTTTTGACATAATGAAAAAAATTTATAAGAAGCAATGTCAAAAATAAAAAAATTTATTTACATTTTATTATCTTTGCTAATATTAATAAATTATAGTTGTAATTTTAAGAAAATAACAGCAAAACAAAAAATAAACAAAGCTATAAAGGTCGAAGAAAGGCAAAAAAAAGAATATGAAAAAGCACGAAAGAAGGAAATCAAAAGACGATATAAAATTCAAAGTGAAGAAACAAAAAAAATGATGAAAGAAACAGCAAAAAAATCAAAAAATTATAATAAATATAAAACAACAATAAACAAGGAAAATCAAAACAAATAAGCTATGGATTTTGATGATATAATTACGATTATAATTTATTTTATTATTTTAATTTTTGGTGCTATTGCTGGTTCAAAAAAGAAGAAACCTACACCTCAAACTCAAAAAACTGATAGCAAAGATATTAAACCAGTTACAATTGAAGAAATTTTTAAAGAATTAGGAATTCCAGTAGAAAAACCAGAGAATGAAACATCACAAAACAAAGAGATTTATTTTGATATTGAAGAAAGTAAAAAAGAATTTTCTGTAGATCAAAATTATTATAAACCAGATAACAAAAAACAAGAAATAAAATATGGTTTTAATAACTATGAAACTTTAGAAAAAATAGATAATGAAATACAAAGTCTCGAAGTTAATGAACCTTTAACAATACAACCACAAAACTTATTAGAAACAAACGAACCTTACAAAACAATATCAGCTTATAAAATTGATGAAAATCATATAGCAAGAACTGAAATCAACAATGAAACAACCAAAAAAGTATCTGAAAATGAATTAATTAGTTTTTTAATTAAAAATCCACAATCTTTAATTATTTATTCAGATATTTTGAAATCAAAATATTTTTAATTAACTTAGCAGAGTATTAATTTATCTTAAATAAAAAATTTAATTTACTGAATTACAATACATTGAAGTAAAAAGAATTCCTAAAAAGGGATTCTTTTTGATTTTATATTTTAACTAAAACAGAAATTTAAAAATTTTTAATATGGCTAATTATCTTACAGAAGAAGGATTACAAAAATTAAAAAAAGAGCTTGATTATTTGATTAATGTTGAAAGACCTGCTATTTCTAAACAAATAGCAGAAGCTAGAGAAAAAGGTGATCTCTCAGAAAATTCAGAGTATGATGCTGCAAAAGAAGCCCAAGGTTTATTAGAACTTAGAATCGCAAAGCTTAAAGAAGCAATTGCTAATGCACGTATTATTGATGAAAAGAATATCGACACAGAAACAGTGCAAATAATGAACAAAGTTATCATAAAAAATCTTAAAACCAATGCGATAATGGAATATACTCTTGTACCTGAAAATGAAGCCGATATTAAATCGGGTAAAATATCAATAACAACACCAGTAGCAAAAGGTTTACTTGGAAAAAAAGTTGGTGATAAAGTTGAAATTAAAGTACCTTCTGGCACAATGATTTTTGAAATCATAAAAATTTCTATATAAAAATGGCATCAATATTTACAAAAATCATTAATGGCGAAATTCCTTGCTATAAAATAGCAGAGGATGATAAGTATATTGCTTTTCTTGACATAAATCCTATTGAAAAAGGGCATACACTTGTTGTACCCAAAAAAGAAATTGATTATATATTTGATCTGGACAATGAAACATTATCTGGCATATTACTTTTTGCAAAAAAAATTGCAAAGGCTATAGATAAAACGATGCAATGCAAAAGAGTAGCTATGGCAGTATTGGGTTTAGAAGTACCACATGCTCATATACACCTTATACCAATGAATGATCTTAACGCAACAAATTTTACCAGACCAAAACTTACTCTTTCAAAAGACGAAATGGAAAATATTGCAAACAAAATTAGATCAGCAATCGAAAATTAAAATCTTATTCTATTAGGATTATTTTTTATAAAATTTTCCCAATTGTTATTTTTTGAATTTGAAAAAATTTTATTTTTTTGATAATAATGACACAGAGCTACTGCCAGGCCATCAGTTGCGTCAAGTCGGGTAGGTAGCTCTTCAATTTTTAATATATATTTCAACATATTTGCAACTTGTATTTTCGAAGCATTGCCATTTCCGGTTATAGATTGTTTTATTTTTCGAGGCGCATATTCATATATAGGCAAATTTCTATATAATGCAGCTGAAATAGCAGTACCTTGCGCCCGTCCAAGTTTCAACATCGATTGTACATTATTACCATAAAATGGTGATTCTATTGCAAGTTCATGAGGGCTATATTGATCTATCAACGTCAAAGTTCTCTGAAAAATATATTGTAACCTTTTGTAATGTTCTTTTATCTTTTGCAATTCAATAAAACCCATTGTTATCATATAAACATCATTATTGTTATAAGCAATTATTCCATACCCCATAATAGTTGTACCAGGATCAATACCAAGAACTACCATTTCTTTTTTTTCACCCATTAAATATTATTTTATTTTTTTTCAAAAATATGTAATTTTAAAATAAAATTTTCAAATATTATTTATTTATGAAATCTTTAAAAATATCGCGAAGAAGCTTTATTAAATATTCATCACTAAGTATTTTAGGCTTATCGTTTAAAAATTTAGTTTTTTCGTCTACAACAAAAGATAAAAAACCAATCTCTGATAAAAAAATTATCAAACGCAAGTTAGGCAATACAGGTATAGAAATTCCTATTGTAAGTATGGGTGTTATGAGAGCCGATCAACCTCAATTAGTAGAGAAAGCTTACGACTTAGGAATACGACATTTTGATACTGCTCATAGTTACCAAAATGGTAAAAATGAACAATTACTTGGCGAAGTTTTAAAAAAATATCCTAGAGATTCTTATATAATAGCAACAAAAATCTCGGTAGAAGGAATTGATAGAAGGACAGGTGAAATTATTAAAGATTTGTCTGTTGAAGAGTTTATGAATAAACTTAATATAAGTTTGGAACGACTAAATACTAAATATGTAGATATTTTATATTATCATGCAGTTTCAACACCCACTGTATTTCAGAATGAAAGTTTTATTAAATGTCTTACAGAAGCCAAAAAAAGCGGTAAAGCAAGATTTGTTGGTATTTCAACTCACAAAAATGAACCAGAAGTCATTCAAGGTGCTATAGATTCTAAAATAATAGATGTAATTCTGACTTCATATAATTTTAAGCAATCACACTATAATGAGCTAAAAGATAAAATTAGCCTTGCCTCTAAAAATGGAATAGGAATAATCGCAATGAAAACCATGGCTGGTGTTTATCTTGATAAAGAAAGAACTAAAAAAATTAATTGCAAAGCTGCTTTAAAATGGGTGTTACAAGATGTTAATGTACATACTACTATACCAGGTATAACAACATTAGAAGAGCTTTACGAAAATATAAGTGTAGCATATAACATTGAATTAACGGAGGATGAAAAAAATGATCTTGAAAATGCTCGACAAATGGCATCTTTATACTGTGATGGATGTGAAAAATGTACTTCGAATTGTAACAAACAACTACCAATTCCTGATATTATGAGAGCTTATATGTACGGTTATGGTTATCACGACTTTAAAAACTCAAGAATAGTGCTTGAACAAATTGGAATTAATAATAACCCATGTTACGATTGCAATATTTGCAATGTTAAATGTCAAAAAAATTTTTTCATAAAAGAAAAAATTACTGAAATTACAAGAGTACTCGATATTCCTTTTGAATTTCTTGCTTAAAAAACTTTGATTATGAAAACATTAATACAAATAGCTTTAATATTAATATTATTTAAATCTAAAACATTTGGTATAGAATTTCCTGAAATACCAGGGTTTAACATTTCTGTATATGAAACCACTTACAAACCTGATAATTTATGGGAAGCGATCGATGGAGCAGCCGAAACATTTTTACAATACAATTTTTTAGAAATGCAAATTGCCGAATACATTTCAGATAAAAATAAAATTACTGTTGAAATTTACAAATTTGAATCTTTGAACGATGCTTTTGGAATATATGCCGCAGAAAGAATGCCTGATTATAATTTTATTAATATAGAAACCGAAGGCTATATTACTGAAAATGGATTAAATTTTTTCAAAGGCAAGTATTATGTTAAAATATATTCAGACAATAAAAATATTACAAACCAAATATTAATAGACTTTGCTAAACAAATATCAAAAAATTTTAAATGTGAAAATAAATTCCCAGATATTTTATCTTGTTTTCCAGAAAAATACTCAATCAAAAAACATGAAAATTTTTTTACATCAAACTTTATGGGTTATCCTTATTTCAAAAATGTTTTTACCACAGACGCAAGTTTTAATAACGAAATTTTTAAAATATTTATTTCCTGTTTTTCAACAAAAGATGAAGCTTGTAATAATTTAACAAATTATTTCAATTACTTAAAAAATAATTTAAAATGTGAAAACAATTCAATTTATTATATTGTCGATCCTATAAATAAAGATCTAACATTATATTGTTATGATAAATATGTAATAGGCATAAATAGACCAAAAGATAAAATTAGCGAAACAATCATCGAGGAAATAAAAACTAAACTAAAAAATATGTAGTAATCAAAAAATTTTTTTAACTTTGCATTCTAATTCTGGACTCGTAGCTTAATTGGATAGAGCACCTGACTACGGATCAGGAGGTTGGGGGTTCGAGTCCCTCCGAGTTCACTACCAATATTATGTGATTGTAAATTTTTATTTATTCCATTGCTTTGTACAATATATCATGAATTTTTGTTCTAACAGCAAGTTCGTTAATTTTATTATTAGACATATCGGGATAAATTCTATTTGATAAAAAAACGAATAGTAAACCAGTTTGCGGATCTGCCCACACCATAGTACCTGTAAAACCTGTATGTCCATAACTTTTTAATGATACTTTGGTTGAATATATTCCCGATTGTTGATTAGAAATATGTGGTTTATCAAAACCCAATCCTCTCCTATTCCCATTCTTACATGCAACACATGAAGTAAAATATTCTACTGTCTGTTTTTCAAAAAATTTTATATTACAATATTTACCATAGTTAAGAACAACCTGCATAACTTTTGCAACATCAAAAGCATTACCAAACAAACCTGCATGACCACTAACCCCGCCCATTAAAGCAGCAGCCATATCGTGAACATAACCATGCACAAGTTGTTTTCTGAAAACTATATCATTTTCAGTAGGAACTATAATATTTTTGTTAAATTTTTTTAATGGATTAAAACATAACGACCATGCCCCAATAGGCTTGTATAAAAAAGAATCAATAAAAACTTCAAATTTCGTTTTTGTTACTTCTTCAATTATTTTGTATAAAAGAATAAATCCCAAATCACTATAACGATATACTTTTTTTTCAAGATTACTTTTTGCTATCGAAAGATAAATGGTATCAATAAAATTCTTATTCAAATACAATCTTTCGCTAACTTCAATTGGATAATTTTCAGACTTAGTTGTTGAATAATAACCATTCTTATATTTTAAATTCTTATTAACATAAAAATTTTGATCAAGTTTTAAACAATATTTTTCAGAATATTGAGAACTCCATAAATTTTCACCTTCTATCATTGGCTCTAGGGTGTTCAAGTAAAAAGGTATCCATGATTTTAATCCCGATTGATGTATTAATATTTCATAAATCTTAATATCTTTTTTATCTGTTGTATCAAGAAATTTCAGATATTTTGAAATTGGATCGTTAAGATTAATCAATTTTTTTTCATAAAGATGCATAATAGCAGGTGTTGTAGCAAGTACTTTTGTCAAAGAAGCTAAATCATAAATATCTTTGTTCGTAACTTTATTATTACCTGTATATTCATGTTTACCAAACGACTTATAGTAAAATACTATACCATTTCTTGCTGCAAGAACTTGACAACCTGGAAAAGCCTTAACATTTATTGCATTATAAATTATAGAATCAATTTCATTAAGTTTTTCTCTATTAATTTTACATTCTTCTGGAGATCCTAATTTTAGAATATATTTATTTTCTTTAGTAGTTATACCACTTCCATAATTGAAATTCTTAATAGTTATTGGTAATTTTCCTTGAAAACTACTTGCACCAATTATCGCATTCACTACTTCCAGTTGTGTATACTCATTATCTTCAAATGTTAAAATTAAGGCATCACTATATACCAAATTTTTGAAAAGATTCATTGCATAAGGATTTGTAGCAAATATTGTGATTACTTTTGCTTTTAAAGAATCTTTCTCTATAATTTTATCGACCAGATTAATCATTGAAAGAGTTATACCAAAATTTTTAGATGGTAATTGACTTAATTCATTTACATACAATACTATAATATCATAGTTTTCTTTTAACAATTTTATTGTTTCACCAATTTTTTTTAAATCACCTGAAATATCAATACTATAATTAGAAAGATTATAATAATAATTGAAATATTCTTGAAATTTTGTATTACTCTCAGATCCGATATTAACTATTGCTATTTTACTTTTATTAAATTTGTTTTCTAAAGGTAAAATATCATCGTTGTTTTTTAAAAGTACAATTGATTTTGAAACTATATTCTTAATAGTAATTTCATAATCTCTTTTATTAAGATTCTTTTTCACTTCAGTTAATTTAATAGGTTTATAATTATTAAGTCCTACCCAATATTTAGCAGATAAAATTTTGTAACATTTTTCATTAATCTCTTCTTCACTTATTTTACCTTCCTTTATTTCATTTTTAATTTTTTGAATAGTTTGTTGAATCTGCGAAGGCATTAGAATAATATCATTACCAGCCTTAAAAGCCATAATATTAGCATCAATAGGCTTATAATAATTTGTAATCCCGCCCATATTCATCGCATCCGTAAAAATTAGTCCTTTGTAGCCAAGATTTTTTTTAAGAAGAGATTCAACAACTTCTTCGGAAAGAGAAGCAGGTATATTTATTGAATCAATAGCTGGTATGGCAATATGGGCAATCATAATACCGCTGACACCCTCGTTGATAAGACTTTTAAAAGGAAAAAGTTCTAAAGAATCAATTCTTTTATAATCACTGTTTATAGTAGGTAATGTAAGATGTGAATCGAGATAAGTATCACCATGTCCAGGAAAATGTTTAGCGACTGCAATGACACCTGCATCCTGTAGTCCTTTCATGTAATAATATGACTTCTCGGCTACAGAAGCAGCATTTTCACCAAACGAACGAAAGTTAATAACCGGATTTTTTGGGTTCACATTAATATCAGCAACAGGAGCAAAATTTATGTGTATACCTATTGATTTTAACTGTTCGCCAATCTCTTTTCCCATCTGATAAATCAATAAATTATCACAACAGGCACCTAACATCAAACCATAAGGATATTTTAAAGTAGAATCTATTCTCATTGCTAGTCCCCATTCCGCATCAATACTAACAAGTAAAGGTATTTTTGAAATACTTTGCAATCTATTAATTGTACTTACCACTTGAGATGGGTTGGATTTAAACAAAATAATACCACCTACACTATATTTTTTAATAATACTTTCTACTTCATTAATATTGTTATTATTGAAATTTACATCTACCATAAAACATTGAGCAATCTTTTCTTCAATGGTCATATTTTTCATTAGTGAATCAACCCAAAAATGACCAGTACCAATAAAAGGAGGATTAATTACTAATTTAGAAGAAAATTCGATTTTACTTGAAAAGTTCCTTGATATAAAAATATTTATTATTAAAAGAAATAATATTGCTATGACCCTCATTTTTTCAGATATTTTATATCTCTACATATATTATTTTATTAACGAAAATAACAAAATAAGCTATTGCTCATTTATTATTTTTTCAACAAAGAAAAGATTTTTTTTATTGCAAAAAAGAAAAAAATAAAAATATGTTAAACTTACTAAAAATCGAGCTTTTAATTTTAATAAAACAAAAACTTATTATAAACCAAGTTTATATTTCAGCAAAACTAAATTTTAAAAACATATCAACGAATAAAGCAATTTATTTATTAAAGCTATTTATTGCATTTTAATCTATGGTCTTTATAATTGTTCTAAAATATTTGATACCAAGAGAAATACTAAAAAGTAATATTAATGAGAAATTATTTAGAACTAAAAATTTATCATTGAAAAGCCATAAAAATTTTTTGAATCATTATCTTCATTAAAACAAAATTGATTTTTTTTAAATGCATAAATATTTATAATTTTAACTGCCAAAATAAAGTTTAACTTTTAAATCAAAATATTATGAAAATTAAATGTGTAAAAGCTCTTGAAATACTCGATTCGAGAGGTAATCCAACTGTTGAAGTAAGTCTTACTCTTGAAGATGGTACAACAGCACGTGCTGCTGTTCCTAGTGGTGCATCAACAGGTGAAAGAGAAGCCTGTGAACTTCGTGATGGCGATAAAAAAAGATATAATGGTAAAGGTGTATTAAAAGCCGTAGAAAACGTTAATAAAAAAATTGCTGCCGAAATTGAAGGTAAATGTTTTAAAAATCAACGTGAACTCGATTATTATTTAATCAACCTTGATGGTACAGACAATAAATCTAAATTAGGTGCAAATGCCATTTTAGGAGTTTCAATGGCTTTTGCAAGGGCATGTTCAACAAGTTATGGTTTACCGTTATATCAATATTTAGGTGGTAGTAATGCCCATGTTTTACCTGTACCTGCAATGAATATTATTAATGGAGGCAAACATGCGGATAATAATGTTGATTTTCAAGAATTTATGATTGCACCATATGGTGCTAATTCTTTTGCAGAATCAATAAGAATTGGTATTGAAATATTTCACTCATTGAAATCAGTTTTAAAATCAAAAGGTTATAATACAGGTGTTGGTGATGAGGGAGGTTTTGCACCCGATTTGAAATCAAACGATGAAGCTATTGAAGTAATTCTTGAAGCAATAGTTAAAGCTGGTTATAAACCAGGTGATGAAGTTGGTATATGCCTTGATCCAGCAACCAGTGAAATGTGGGAAGATGGAAAATACAAAATGTTTAAGAGTTCAGGGAAATTAATTTCAAGCGACGAAATGATTAAATTATGGGAAAACTGGGCAAATCAATATCCTATTGTTTCAATTGAAGATGGACTTGCAGAGAATGATTGGGATGGTTGGAAAAATTTAACTCAAGTATTGGGTAATAAAATATTACTAGTAGGTGATGACTTGTTCTGTACAAATAAACAAATTCTGGCTGAAGGCATAGAAAAAGGAATTGCTAATGCTATTCTTATAAAATTAAATCAAATAGGTACGGTAACTGAAACTCTTGAAACTATTGAATTAGCATATACAAATAAATATCGAGCTTTTGTTTCTCACCGTAGTGGTGAAACTGTTGATAGTTTCATTTCGGACTTAGCTGTAGGTGTTAATTCTGGCTTAATAAAAACAGGTAGTGGTTGCCGAGGTGAAAGAATTGAAAAATTCAATCAACTTTTAAGAATAGAACAAGAACTCGGGACATCCTCAAGATTTGCTGGAAAGCAGGCTTTTAAATAAAATACAAATAACTAATTTAAGGGAGGTTTATAATTACCTCCCTTTTTTATTAAAATTAAATTAATATGAAAAATTTTGTTTTAATAATTACGATTCTTTTTACTATTACTTTTTTCTCTCACCCACAAAAAAAACAATCTATCAAAATTGTTAGCTTTCCCGATTTTCTTAACTTTGACATTCCAGAACCATGGTATGGTTATGATTCAGCAATTACATTTTTTTTAAATAATGTAAAAAAAGAAAATCCTAACTACGTATTAGTAGCAGGTGATCTTGTCAATGGGCATTGGTGGGATGGTAAAAAATGCATCGAACATATGGGAGCTATTTACTACTCGGGTTGGATAAGAAGAATGGAAAAATTTGGATTCAAATATTTTACTGCTATTGGAGACCACGAACTAGGTGATGATCCCTGGCCAATTGAAAAAATAAAACTAATACCACATTTCGAAGAGGTTTACAGAAAGTATTTAAAAATGCCTGAAAACGGCCCAGAGAATAAAAAAGGACTTTCATATTATATAAGAAATGGTTATTTACTGATAATCACAATATCAACTTTTGAAGTAATAAATGATACAATGCATATTGATGTTTGTGGTGAACAATTAAAATGGCTAGATAACATTCTTAAAGAAAATAAAGATGCAAAATTTAAGATAATTCAAGGACATGTTCCTATATGGGGTGAAATAAAAGGACGATCTACAAGTTTTTTGATGATTGAAAAAGGCAAAGAGAGCAATTTTTATCAAACAATAAAAAATCATGGTGTTGATCTTTATCTTTGTGGTGAATTTCATGATGTTACAGTTCTTGAATCTGATGGTATATGGCAAATTGTACATGGTTCATCATGGGGTAGAGAAATTGTAAATACCTTAGATTATCTTGTTATAGAAGTAAAAGAAAATGAAATGAATCTATCACTTAAAAGAATATATATAGACTCTCAGGGAGAATATATGTGGAACTTACATAAAGAGAAAGGACCAAGAGAAATTGTAAAAATTAATGAAAAATCTATAAAACATGGACCTGAAATTACTGGAACGCTTACTATCAAATACGATAAAAACAAAAAAGTATATTTAAACCAAAGTGGTTACTTTAAGAAATAAATAATCATGGATAATTTTAAAAAGCAAGCATGGGCATTTGTAGTTTTAATGGGTATTGTAAGCCTTTTTGCTGATATAACTTACGAAGGTGCAAGAAGTATATATGGCCCATTTTTAAACAGTTTTGGTACATCAGCTACAGTTGTTGGTTTCATAGCAGGTATGGGCGAACTTATAGGATACGGATTGAGACTTTTTTCAGGCATTTTGGCTGATAGAACAAAAAAATACTGGATAATAACTTTTATAGGTTATTTTATTAATCTTGTAGCTATTCCCATGCTTGCGATAGCAGGCAACTGGCAATTTGCAGCAATACTAATAGTGCTCGAGAGAACAGGAAAAGCAATACGAAATCCAGCACGTGATGTAATGTTATCACATGCAGCTTCGTTTGTAGGACACGGAAAAAGTTTTGGAATACACGAAGCTCTCGATCAAATTGGTGCAATAACAGGTTCTCTGTTTGTTGGTATAAGCTATACATTAACTAACAATTTCTCGAAAACATTTGCTTTTCTTGCTATTCCAGCAACATTTGCAATAATAACACTATTGATTGCAAGAATAAATTTTCCAACTACAAAAGAACTTGAAATAAAAAATATTACGAAACTAAAAAACATTGAACTAAAAAAGTTTTTCTGGTTATATTTACTAGCTACAGCTTTCATAGCAATAGGTTTTGCCGACTATCCACTTATTGCTTATCATTTCTCAAAAAACAATATAGTTAAAACCAATTTAATACCAGTATTGTATGCTGGAGCGATGGGAATAGATGCTATAGCTGCAATTATTATGGGCAGATTTTTTGATAAATATGGCATTAAAACATTAATTTTGAGCACAATAATTTCACTTTTTTTTGCTCCTTTAGCTTTTTGGGGCAAAAACTTTCTTGTCGTAATATTAGGTATGATTTGCTGGGGAATTGGTATGGCCGCTCAAGAATCAATCGTTCGATCAGTGTTATCACTAATATTACCGTCTGATAAAAAAGGTACAGGATTTGGTATATTCTATGCAGTATTCGGATTGGCATGGTTTGCTGGAAGTTTTTTCATGGGATGGCTTTACGAAATTTCATTAATGTGGATAGTAATTTTTTCTATTACCATGCAACTAGGAGCAATACCTATTATTTTAGCAATTTCCAACAAAATCAAAAAATAATTTTGTAAACTATAAAAAAATAACAATTTTAAAACTTTATTAGAAAAACCTATAAAAAAATTTTTACATTATAAATAAACCAATTAATTTTGCTTGCATCATCTTAAAAATTTAAAAAATGGCTTACGTAATTACTGAAGATTGTACAGCATGTGGCACATGTATCAGTGAATGTCCTGTTGAAGCAATATCCGAAGGGGATATTTATAAAATAGACCCTGATAAATGCACTGATTGTGGAACATGTGCCGATGTTTGTCCGGTTAGCGCTATTCATCCGGCATAAACAATATCAAAGAGGGCAATTAGCCCTCTTTTTAAATTTTTAATAACTAAAATTCTTCATACAAATGAACAAAATTCTTCCAAAAGTTACAGCAGGAGTAATTATATACCGAAAAAGAAATGGTAAGCTTGAAATTTTATTAACAAAACGAAATGTATCACCATTCAAAGATTTCTGGTGCTTTCCGGGAGGTCATATTGAACCTTTTGAAAAAGCTATCGATGCAGCCAAAAGAGAAGTCTTTGAAGAAACTGGAATAGAAACAAATCCAGTGTTCTTTGGATATTTTGATGAAATTTTTCCAGATATAAATTTACATAATGTTGTTTTGTTTTTTTACAGCGAATGTCAGCAAAGTGTCATAAAAATCAATGAAGATGAAGTATCTGATTTTATGTGGATAGATGTTAATGATGCACTAAAACTAGATTTGGCATTCAACCATAAAAATGCATTGGAAGAATTTTTTTTAATAATCAAATAAAATCTATCATCATTTATAAAAAGTATATTTTTCAAAAAATCCTCATCATATCATTTAAACTTTAGCTAAATTTTTTTGAGAATGTTTTCATCATGAAAATAGAAATTTTACATTTAATCGAAGGTGCTAAAAATGCAAAAGGATTAACAGTAATTATTGATGTTTTTAGAGCTTTTTCATTACAATGCTATTTTTTTAATCAAGGAGTTTCAAAAATTATTCCTGTAGCCACAGTTGAAGAAGCTTTATTTTTAAAGAAAAAGCATCCTGAGTATATTTTAGCAGGAGAAAGAGATACAAAAAAAATACCTGGATTTGATTATGGTAATTCGCCTTTTCAAATACTTGGAATCGATTTTACGGGCAAAACAATTGTGCATACTACGAGTTCGGGTGTTCAAGGTATTTTAAATGCTAAAAATGCATCGAAAGTAATAACTGGTAGTTTTGTTAATGCTGAAGCAATTGTAAATTTTATAAAACTTTATAATCCTGATTGTGTATCACTGGTATGTATGGGTTTTGCAACACAATATCCTGTTGAAGAAGATACTCTTTGCGCCGAATATATTAAAGAAAAACTTCTTGGAAATCATCCCGATTTTAAGCAAATGATTGAAATAATAAAAAATACAAGTGGCCAAAGATTTTTTGATCCTTACAATCAAGAACATTGTCCAGAACAGGATTTTTATCTATGTCTCGAATTGAATAAATTTAATTTCATAATACAAGCAATAATTGACGAAGGAAAGATCGTCATGCAAAAAATTGATTTAAATTAATTAGTCTTTAGAAATTAAAAAATTTTATTCACTTTTAAAAAATTAATATTTTTTCAAAAAGTTCTTAAAATTTTTAGCATTCATGTTCAACCACAAAGAATTAAATAAATTAAATTTTTCATTCTTTTTATAACAAAAATCCTTCAACTTCAACAAAATTCATTTATCTTAAAAAAATGTTAAAATATCATTAATTTATTGTAAACTTCCAAATAATCATTAATTTTTGCCTTTAAATCATTTTTTAAATGCGCTACTTAAACAATTATATATTACTCCTAAAAAGGCTTTTATTAATAATTGCAATTTACACTTTGTTAAGAGCAGGTTTTTGTATTTACAATTACAATTTTTTAAAAACCTTATCGGCATATAATATTCTGTTTTCATTTATTTACGGTATAATTTTCGATATAAATTCAATATTATATACAAACATAGTGTTTATATTCTTGTCATTACTGCCATTTGATTTTATAAATAAAAAATCTTATCAAATATTTTTAAAAATTATTTATTTTGTAATAAATATTCCTTTTATATTTTTAAACATTGGTGACTATGAATATTCAAAATATACAGGTAAAAGAATCGATAAATCATTATTATTAATGTTTGAAGACGTAATATCACAAATTGGACAATACATTATAAACTACTGGTATTTTTCAATTGTAGCTTTTTTGATAATCATTACATTAATAAAAATATATCCTTTACAAGAAAGTTATAAATCCAAATTATCATGGAGTAAAAGTATAACAATTTTTATAATTACATTATCCATTATTTTTGTAGGATTAAGGGGAAGTTTTGGATTAAAACCACTCTCAATTCTCGATGCATACAATATAAAAAATTCATCCCCTAACCTAACATTAAACTCGACTTTTAGTTTTATACATTCACTTGATAAAAAAACTCTCGAAAGAATTACCTATTTTAATGATAATGATCTATCAAGGTATTTGTATAGTTCAGAAAAAAAATTAGAATGTAAATATAATTTAGAAAGCAACAATGTAATTATTTTAATATTAGAAAGTTTTTCACCTGAATTTACTGGATTTCTTGGCAGCAAAAAAAGTTATACACCTTTCCTTGATAGTATATCAAAAGAAGGTCAAACTTTTAAGTATGCTTTTGCAAATGGCAAAACATCAATGCATGGTATTTTTTCTGTGCTTTTGTCAATTCCACAAATGATGGATGAGGCTATAATTACATCGATATATCAAACAAACAATTATTTTTCACTTCCTGAAATTTTAAAAGAAAAGGGATATATATGTTGTTTTTTTCATGGAGGTAAGAATGGAACAATGTCGTTTGATAGACTTGCTAACAAAATAGGTTTAAAATATTATGGTGCTAACGAATACAACAATTGGAAAGATTTTGATGGTAAATGGGGTATATACGATGATAAGTTTCTTACTTACTGTGCAAAAGAATTGAATAAAATAAACAAGCCTTTTTTTGCTACAATCTTTACACTTAGCTCACATCAACCATATATAATACCAGAAGAATTTAAAAATAAATTTAATAAAGGAAAACATCCTATTCAAAATGCTATACAATACGCCGATTATTCATTAAAAATTTTCTTTGACAAAATTTCAAAATATGAATGGTTTAAAAATACTTTATTTGTTTTTGTTGCTGATCATACTCATCCTCCAGTAGAAAAAGAAAATATTAATTTTATTGATAATTTTCATATCCCACTTATTTTTTATCATCCTACAAAAATGATAAAACTCGACACAACATTAGTAGCTCAGCAAATTGATATAGTTCCTACAATTTGTTATTACCTTGGAATTTATTCTGAAAATATTCCAAAATTCGGAAAACCTCTCATTACAGATGAAAATATTAAAAAATTCTCTGATGCAATAACTTATTTAAATGGCAGTTATTATTTAATCAAAAAAAATTACTATTGTAAAAAAAATGGAGAAAATTTTTTGTTCTTTGATTACGATGATAAATTATTTAGAAATTACATTAATATTGAAGATGAAAATAGGTTAAAAGCATTAATTCAGTATTTTAACAATAATATGATAAACAATACATTTATTAAAAAATAACTTTAAAATTCTTTTTGTTCTACAAATTCAAATTTAGCTTTTTTAAGTTGTTCTGAATATATCAATCCTGTTTCAAATAGATCTTCATCACCTTCCTCATAAATCCATTTGATATTAAATTCATCAATAGATTGATTTTCGTCAATTATCTTTAATAAATTAAATAATTGCATTGTAGCACATGTATTTATATATTCAAGCCCAATTTCCATATCAACTTTTTTAATAGGAGCATTTTTAACCCAATTGAAGATAGGATTAAAAACAACAGATGGATTATCTGGTAAAAATCGACCGTAAATTCGAAATGTACCATCAGATTTCAAAACTATCTGAGGAATCTTTTCTGTTTTTTCGATATATAAATCTTTAATTTCCATAACCTCTAAATTTTAATTGAATATTTAAAAGAATTTTTCATTTGATTTTACGAAGATTATTTTAAGAGTTAAAATCAATTTTGACAAAATGAAAAAATCTTTTGATTAATATTTAATTTACCTTATTAAATTACAAAAGATAAATAAGCAAAAATATTTCAATAACACTAAAAATAATTTTATAAAAATATATTTTTAAATCATTAACTTTAACATAATTTATAACAATATACAAAATAAAAATGAAAACATTATTAAAAATATTATGTTTTTTTTCAATTTATACACAATTTATTTTTGGACAGGAAAAGTATACAACCGATAAAAAAGCCGCTATAAAAAATTATAATGAAGGTCTTATTTTTTATACTTCAAGAAATTATAACAAAGCAATTGAATTATTTATGAAAGCAATAAAAAACGATTCAAACTTTATAGAACCATATGTACTATTAGGACAATCATATGAAGAAATAGGATTTTATCAGCAAGCAATTACAGCATATTCAAAAGCATTAAAATTAAATCCATCATTTTATCCATATGGTCATATAAAAACTGGAAACCTATACATTAAAGAAGGCAAATATGAAGAAGCTTTAAAGCATTATGAAAATTATTTTAAGTTGAATATTAGTGATGAATATTATGAAAAAAAAGCAAAACGAGGTATTGAAAATTGCAAATTTGCTATTGATGCTATTAAACATCCGGTTCCTTTCAAACCCATAAATATCTCTAATAACATTAATACCGAAGACGATGAATATTGGCCGTGTTTAACAGCTGATGGTCAAACCTTGATATTTACAAGGTTAATTAAAGACTCTGTAGCTCTCTCGGGTAAACAAGAAGATTTATTTTACAGTGAATTTAATGGCAATACATGGGGACCTGCCATCAATATAGGTAAACCTTTGAATACTTCACAAAATGAAGGAGCTCAAACAATATCAGCTAATGGTCGAATTATGGTTTTTACAGGTTGTAACCGTAAAGATGGCTTTGGTCGGTGTGATTTATACATTTCATACAAAATAGGGAACAAATGGACAATCCCAAAAAACATGGGACAACCTGTAAATTCAAAATATACAGAAACTCAACCATCATTGTCGGCCGATGGTCGAACTTTATATTTTGTATCTGATAGACCTGGAGGAAGAGGATCGACCGACATTTATCTAACAACAATGAAAGACGACAGTTCTTGGTCTGTTCCTATAAACATTGGTGAACCAATAAACACTGAAGAATCTGAAATGTCGCCATTCATACATGCTGATAATCAAACTTTATATTTTGCCTCAGATGGACATCCAGGAATGGGTGGTATTGATCTTTTTATATCATATAAAATAAATGATAGTGCATGGTCAAAACCTAAAAATCTTGGCTACCCCATAAATACAAATGCTGATGAAATAGGTTTTATAGTTAATACACAAGGAAATATTGCTTTTTTCTCTTCTGAAAGAAACAAAAAAACGGGAAAAGATATTTACATGCTTGAATTATATAAAGACATACAACCTTTGCCAACATCATATATAAAAGGAAAAATATTTGATAAATATACTTTGAAACCATTAAATGCTCGTTTTGAATTGTATGATTTAAATAGTGGAAAATTAATATATACCTCTAAATCAGATCCTTTAACTGGCGAATTTTTGGTAACTCTGCCTGCCAATAAAAATTACATGTTAAATGCTTCAGCCGAAGGATATTTATTTTATTCAGAAAATTTCCCATTTACTGGAATTCGTGATTTTAAACAACCCTTTGTAAAAAATGTTCCAATGCATCCTATCAATGTAGGTGAAACAATTGTACTAAATAATATATTTTTCGAATTTAATTCATATGAACTAAAAAACGAATCGATCCTTGAACTTGATAAAGTTGTTGAACTTTTAAAGAAAAACCCAAAGGTTAAAATATTAATAAGTGGACATACAGACAATATAGGAACACAAGAATATAATAAAAAGCTATCTGAAAAACGTGCCGAATCAGTTGCAAATTATTTAAAAAGTAAATCAATAGATGCAAGTAGATTAAAAACAATAGGTTACGGTGATAGTCGTCCTTTAAATACCAATGAAACGGAAGAAGGAAGAGCAATAAACAGAAGAACAGAAATAACCATACTCGAAAAATAAACAATTTTGTATCAAAATTGTTAGTACAATCAATTTAAAATAATTATCTTTTATTTTTGTAAATTTGCAAATTTTAAAATAATATTTTTTTTATTTATTTAAAAAATTCATTTATAATGCTTTATCATTTGGTAACATTAGGGTGTCAGATGAACAAATCTGATAGCGAAAGAATGGAAAAGGTATTAGAAAGAATAGGATTTAAGAAGAGTGCGAATGAAGAAGAAGCTACTATACTTGGCATTATTGCCTGTTCGGTCAGACAAAAGTCTATTGACAAGGTATATTCGAAAATTCATAAATGGAATAAATGGAAAAATAAAAAAAATCTGATAACATTTGCTTCTGGATGTATTTTACCTGCAGACAAAGAAAAATTTTTGAAATTATTTGATTTGGTTTTTGAACCAGCCGATATTATTAAATTACCTGAAATGCTTGCAAATTATGGCATTTCTACACCTTTTAATATCAACAATTATTTGGTAAGAAATAATTATACAATCACAGATAAAAACTCAAATGAGAAAATTTATGAATTTTGGGATATTGAACCAGCATATTCATCAAAATTTGAAGCTTTTATACCAATTCAAAATGGCTGCGACAAATTTTGCACATTTTGTGCAGTTCCATATACTAGAGGTAGAGAAATTTCAAGACCTTCGAATGAAATTATTGAAGAATTTAAATGCCTTTTAAATAATAATTATAAATCAATAACATTACTTGGTCAAAATGTAAATTCATATGGCTTAGATAAAAAAGGTAAAGAAATAAAATTTCCAGAACTACTAAAAAAAATTGGAGAAATTGGGGATAATTCTGGTAAAGAATTATGGGTTTATTTTACTTCACCCCATCCAAAAGATATGACAGATGAAGTAATAGATATCATTGCATCATATAAGTGTTTGGCAAAACAAATTCATCTTCCATTGCAATCGGGTGATAATGAGATACTGAAAAAAATGAATAGAAAATATACAATAGAAGATTATCGAAAAATTATTCAAAAAATACAAAAGACTTTACCTCAAGCAACTATTTTTACTGACATAATAGTTGGTTTTCCGGGAGAAACTGATGAACAATTTGAAAACACTCGTAAAGCTATGGAAGAATTTAAATTCAATATGGCTTATATAGCACGATACTCCCCACGACCTGGAGCCGTGAGTTCAAAATGGAAAGACGACATTCCATATGATGTAAAAACAAAAAGATTAGAAATACTAACCAATGAATTGATAAAACATACTCTTGTGTATAATCAATCGCTAATAGGAAAAAACATAAGAACACTCGTTACAGGAGAAGATCGTAAAAAAGGCTATTTATCTGGTATTAACGAAGGCAAAATGGTACTTCGATTTAAATCAGATGACAAAAATTTAATAGGCAATTTTGTTGACATTAAAATAACCTCAGCAACTGAATATTCACTTGAAGGAGAACTAATTTAAATATGTATAAAGTAGCTTTTAAAACAATAGGATGTAGGCTAAATCAGTATGAAACAGATGCTATAGCTTCAGACTTTTATAGAGCCGGATATCAAATAGTTTCTTTTAAAGAAAAAGCAGATATTTACATTATCAATACATGTACAGTAACATCAGAAAGCGATCACAAAGCAAAAAATTATATTAATAATGCATTAAAAAGAAAAGAGAATGGGATTGTTGCTGTTATTGGTTGTATGACAAAAACACAAATGGAGTGGCTGCAAAATAAAAATGTTGATGTAATATTAGATAATTCAAAAAAATTTTCAACTTTTCAAATAATTGATTCAATTATTAAAGGAGAATTAGACAACATTGAATTGATAAAAAAAACAGAAAATAAATTTGGTTTTAACCCTATTGAAAAAGGTTTACACACTCGTAGTTTTATAAAAATTCAGGATGGTTGTAATAATTTCTGCTCATATTGCATTATTCCATATGTGAGAGGAAAACCCGAAAGTCGACCCCTTTTTTCAATTATTAATGAAATAAATAAACTTCTTGACAATGGCTATAAAGAAATTGTATTGACAGGCATAAATATTAGCAAATATTATTATGAAAATTATAGCTTCAGTGATCTGATAAAAAAAATATTAAATATTAATAAAGAATTTCGTTTGAGAATTTCATCTATCGAACCCGAAAACATTGATGACAAATTTATATCATTATTTAATGATGAAAGATTATGTCCACATTTACATTTATGTTTACAAAGTGGATCAGATAGAATTTTGAAATTAATGAACAGAAAATATACTGTAAAAGATTTTTGCAATATAGTTGATTCTATTAAAAACAAATATCCTCTTTTTAATTTTACTACTGATATTATTGTTGGTTTCCCTTCAGAAACTGATGAGGATTTTGAACAAACCTGTAATGTAATAAAAAAAATAGGTTTTTCGCATATTCATACTTTTCCATATTCACCAAGAAAAGGGACTGTTGCATATTCGTACAAAGAACAAATAACTGAAGATATTAAAGAATATAGAAGTAAAATTATAAGGGAATTAAGCAATTTAAATAAATTATCATATAGAAAACAATTTATAGGAAAAACACAAAAAGTATTAATAGAAAAAGTTAATAACAACATATCGCAGGGTTATGGACAACATTATATACCTGTAAAAATTAATAAATCACTTTCTCAAAACACCATAATAGAAGTTACAATTAGCGAAATAAATGATAATGAAAGCTTTACTCTTTATGGTATCTAAAATAATTCAAGAATTTAAATGTACAGGTTTTAATAAGTCAAATATAGTCTTTACTGGATTAAAAGTTTCTATCGGTACTTCAACGAATATAGTATTCCAATCGGCCATACTACCATTCCATAATCCTGGCAATTCCTGAACATATACTTTTTTGTTTTTTACAGTCTTAGTAGTAATAATTCCTTGCGACATATCTCTAAACTTTTTTAAATCAAATTTCTGTCCTTTATAATCATAAATATTACAAACAATATCAACAGGATTAAAATGCGTTGAACTTTGTAATATAAGATCCTGTACTCTATCATTATGATTTATCTGAGAAGTTTCGATTATTTGCAATGAGATGGTACCATCGTTGTTTTCAACCCAAAAAGGTCCTCCACCTGGTTCTCCTGTGTTTTTTACCATACCACATACACGCAGTGGACGATTTAACTTTTGATGTAAAAATGTTTTCAAATCTTTAATTTTTTTCTCATCAACCTCAATAAATAACTCATTTTTAATAAAATGTAGTATTTCTTTACCAAGATCTTCATTATATTGAGTATCTAATTTATTTAGATAATTAACAATCCTGTCTTTATAATATATTAATAAGCCGCCTAAAAACTTTTTATATTTCGAAATATACACTTGTTTTTCTAAAGGTACAACATTATCTATATTTTTTATAAAAATTAAATCCTCTTCGATATTATTAAGATTTTCTATTAAAGCACCGTGACCAGCAGGATGAAAATATAAAGAACCATCAGAATTTCTTACAATCTCAAAATTAGTATCTACTGCTATTGTATCAGTTGAAGGATTTTGTACCGAAAAAGAAATGCTTAAATCAACATTGTAAATTTGCTTATATTTCTCATAAAATCCTTCAAGTGTCTTTTCAAATTTGTCGATAAACTCTTCACCAACTGTAAAATGATTTGAAACAATATTTCCTTTGTTTTGACAATAAAAAATTGCTTCGGATATTTGTTCTTCAAATGCAGTTCTACTATGATCTTTATATTTATGAAATTTAATTAAACCTTTAGGCATTTTACTATAATTCAGCCCATTTTCATTCAACAGTATTTCTATAATTTCATCATGTTTATTTTGTTTTAAAAGACTATCAACATTTTTCCCTGTAATTTCAATTACTTTATTTTCAAGATCTTCAAAAAAAGCAAGATTTTTAATGTTTTGAAAAAACAAACTTATAGTTTTGTAAGCATCCTTTTTAAAAATACTGATATCTCTACCCGATTGTTTGAAAGTAGGTATAAATTCGTGTAATGCCTTAAACATTCTTGTTGCAGCACCTGAGGCAGGAACAAATTTTATTCTTTTCAGTTGACTTTTACTTTCATATAGTTTAATAAAATCATTTATTTTATTCTCATCAAATAATAATATACCATTGCCAGGAATTGCTGGTCTTTTCAGTTTTATATAAGGAAATTTATTTTTAAAATTTTCAAGTTGTTTAGCAATTTCCTCTTCAGTAATGCCTCTTCTATTCAATTCAGCAATATCACTTTTGGTTAATTTCATAATTTTGTTTTTTAAAAATTCTTTTTAGCTTAAAATAGTAATAACTATGGTTCTTGATCCACCGTAATTGCGAAATTCGCAAAAATATATACCCTGCCATGTACCCAGGTTAAGTTGGTAATTTGTAATTGGAATTGTCAACGACTGTCCAAAAATTGATGATTTTAAATGAGCAGGCATATCATCAGGGCCTTCGAGTGTATGAGTATATATTGCATCATTTTCTGGTATTAATTTATCAATAAATCTTTTAAAATCGTACCTTACTGATGGATCAGCATTTTCATTAAGTGCTAAGGCAGCAGATGTATGTTTTACTAGCAGATTTAATAAACCTTTTTCAGGCAATGGCTGTACATTTTTAATTATAAGATCGGTAATTAAATGAAAACCTCTTGAAAATCCTTTTAGTGTTATTTCTTTTTGAATAATCATAACAAAAATACTATTTAAAATTACAACATGAACATGTCCCTTGACATAATTCATCTTTTTTATAATTATTATTTTTTTTCATTTGCCTTTTAAATTCTGATGATTCACTACCACAATATGGACAATAAGAATAATTAACTTTACAAGGTCCATAAACAGGATCAACAAATTCCCTTTGTAATTCCTTACTTTCAAATAACATATTACAATTACTACACTTAAACTTACCCATATTAATTCAAAAATTTACTAATAACAAATATAATTAAAAAACCAGATTTTTTAAACTAATTTTTACTTCTATTTAAAATCATTTCCCTTATATTCAAACCAATCAAAATATGCTTTATTATTGGAAAATATTCCTGTAGAAGTTGCATACATTGCATAAACACAGCCTACAAAACCATCAGCAATCTTTTTACTTAAAAAATCTGGATTAATATTTTTTCCAATAGTATATGTTTTTCCATCTATATGACAAAAAAATGTATAACCATCTTTTGAAGACTTAATTTTTAATATTACACCATTCTTTAAGTGTTTTATTGTTAACTTATTAAGCAATATTAATCTTTTCGGATCGTTTGTTGATTTATTTAATTCAACTATATAATCATTTTTTTCTTTTGAAATATTAATTAAATAATAATGTGTTTCATTTTGAAAAACCAGTAATCCAGCTTTTTCATAATTATTCATTGGTTTAAAATTCATTTTTATTGTTACCTCGCTATTTATATGACGTTGTCGATATCCAATAAAAGAAGGGTTTGATTTTTCACCACAAGTCACTGATTGTAGTTGTATTGTTAAATACCCTTTTTTCTTATCCATGCTATACCATTTTTTTATTGGTTGTCTCAAAAAAAGCCAATGAGCAGCTAATGTGTCGGAAAGAAAATCATCACGCATATAAAAATCATCGAAAGATACTTTGGGACAAGGTTTTGAACTCCTTATAACATATTCCAATTGAATTTCTTCGTATCCATAATTTATTATTGGCCAATCATCAACCCATTTTACTGGAGCAATATAAGTTTCTCCTCCTGTATTATAGTAATTATTCATTTTATATGGACGATAGCCTAAAAAAACTGCCCACCATTCGCCCTCAGATGTTAAAACAAAATCTGCATGACCTGTGTAAGCAATAAGGCTTATCTTATCTTGAATTATATGTCTTTGAGTTAGATTTCTATTATTATTGTAAGCTTCATAAGGACCATAAATATTTTTACTACGAAAAACTACTTCCGAATGATTATATCCTGTATCTCCTTTTTTAGCAATTAGATAGTAATAACCATTAAATTTAAAAATATGGGAACCTTCTATCCATATTGGCTTTTCCTCAATACCACTGATACTATCTACAATAATATATTTATCACCCTTTACTTTCATATTTTCAAAATTAAATTCACACAATCGTATTGTTCTATGACCATTATACAGTGGTTTATTATCATAGACAACACTATTATACAAAATATAAGCTTTACCATCATCATCAAAAAATAAAGACAAATTAATACCATTTATTTCCGGTATCCAAAATGGACCTTCCCATGGGCCTTCGGGTTTGTGTGATTTCATCACAAAATTCCCTTCTCCTCCAATAAATGTACATATAACATAAAAATTACCTTTATAATATCTAATTGAAGGAGCATACATTCCGTCTGAAACACTTAAATTCGTATAATCAAAACTTCTATTATCGGTAATAACATTACCTATTTGTCGCCATGTTATTAAATTTTTACTATGAAAAATTGGAATGCCAGGAAAATAAGCAAAAGTAGAAGTGACCAAATAATAATCTTCTCCAACTCTACAAATGCTAGGATCTGAATAAAAACCAGCAAGTAATGGATTTCTTATTTTACATTCGTATATCTTAGGCTTGCAACCTGCAAACAAAACTAATAAAATCAAAAATAAATGATTCTTCATCATAAACGACTAACCTAATTTTACCCTTCAGTAAAAATAATAAATTAAATTAAAAGGCAAAACATCAATCACGAATAAATAAAAAGGGTAAAAGATACAAATATTTGAATATAAGATTTTAAATAGATAACTTTAAATAGAAAAAAATAAATTTAAATGTCTATAAAATTTGTATTATTTGCAAATTTCAATATATAATTGTTGAGAAGTACCTTTCTCTTTTTTAACAACAATATTTAAATCACCACAACCTTTTTCAAATTCCCCAATTTTGAAGTATGATATGGCCCTGTTATAATAATAATCAGTAATATTATTATTAATATTAATAGCTTTTGTATAACATTTTATAGCTTCGTTATAATTTTCGAGGTAAAAATAAATATTTCCAAGATCATAATACCCATCAGCAAAATCAGACTTCAATTCTATCGATTTTTTCAAATCAACTATCGCTTCATTATATTTTTCTATTTTAAAATATGCATTCCCTCTATTGTAGTATATTAAATAATCAGAAGGATTTAGTTTTTCTTCTTCAATGAAATCATTTATAGCATCATTATATCTTTTTAAATCATAATAAAGATTACCTCTATTGAGATGTGCATCGGGATATTTATTATCTAGTTCTATCAACTTATTATAATCATTCAATGCTTCCTCAAATTTTTCTAAATCGTAATATGCATTTGCTCTATAAAACAATACATTACAATTTTGTGGATTTTTAGATAAAATTTGAGTAAATATTTCAATAGCTTTTTCAACCTTGCCTTTAGAATATAATTTTAAAGCTTTTTCTGTTAATTCTTTCTCATTCTGGGGTAGAATGTTAAACGATATGCTAAATAATATAAAAAAAATTACAACTCTTTTCATACAAAAAAATTTATCGATTCAACATTCTTGTATTTCTTTCAAGAATTCTCTGACGCATTATTCTTTGTTGACGAAGTATTTGCCTTCGCATTATATTTAATCGATAAGATTTAAAATCTAATTTACGATCTTTCAATATTTGTTTATTACTCAATTGATCCTTTAAAATTTGATAAGTTATACTATGATGATTGTTTTTTCTAATAATAATTTTATCTCTTGTATTCTCTCTTATAACTATATCATTTAAATTATCAGGTGGCTTAACTTGCTGGGTAAATATATTATTAATTAACAATATGGGTAAAATCAATGTAAAAATAAACTTTTTCATAATTTATTAAAATTTTCTATATATTAGACAATAATATTATAAAAAAGTTTAAAAAAAGAAAATACTTATAAAAATATTTTCATCAAACAAAATGAATTAACAAAAGATTTTATTTTGTAACATCAAGATTTTCTATTTTATCATTGTTTATTTGAACATTTTTCAACCATACTTCGTTAGCATCTTTGATCAAGAATTTTTCTTTAACATTTTTGAATATCGAATTATAAACAAATATTGAATAAACATTGTTTTGAGCTTCATTACCAAAAATATATAATCCATATTTTGCTTTTTCAGCATTAACATTTTCGAGATAAACATTTCTAACAGTAGGGTAAAAATTTCCTTCTCCTTCTTTTTTATCATATAGACAAAAAATATGTAAAATAGATTCAGAAACTTCTCCAACTTTAATATTTTTAACAAAAATATTCTCAATAATACCACCACGTAAGCTATTTGTTTTTATTCTTATTGCTCTATCGAGTTCGGGGCTACTCATCAAACAATTTTCAACAAAAACATATCTACAACCTCCTGAAATTTCACTACCTATAACAGCCCCACCGTGTCCATTTTTCATTATGCAATTTCGTATAATAATATTTTCTGAAGGGATATTCCATTTTCTACCATCTTCATTCCTACCTGATTTGATTGCAATGCAATCATCACCAGTATTAAAATAACAATTTTCAATCAACACATTTTTACATGATTCAGGATCACAACCATCATTATTTGGACCTAAACTATTAATATGAACATTTCTTACTATTATATTTTCAGACATGAGAGGATGAATAATCCAAAAAGGAGAATTTTCTATAGTTATTCCTTCAATAAGTATATTTTTACACTTATAAAAATTAATAAATTGGGGTCTCAAATAATGACCTTCACCCATTTTTCTTTGTTCGATAGGTACTTGTTCTTTGTTATATTGTAATAACAATTGCCTGCCAGCAAGTTTTTCACCCGATGGATTAACTCCTTTCCACTGCCACCAATTTTCTCTAGAAGCCTGGCCATCTAATTTACCTTTTCCTGTAATAGCTATATTCTCTTGTCCGTAAGCATAAATTAAAGGAGAATAATTATAACAATCAACACCTTCCCAACGGGTTAAGACCATAGGTAAATAGTCATTGGGATTTGTAGAAAACAATATAACACAGTCATCTTCCAATTTCAAATTAACATTGCTCAATAATTTGATTGGACCTGAAAGATATTTTCCAGCAGGAAATAAAAGTGTTCCACCTCCTTTTTTATTTAATTTTTGAATAGCTTCGTTAATTATCTTAGTATTATCTGTTTTTCCATCTCCTTTTCCCCCAACTTTTGTAATATTTATGATATTATTCTTAAAAACAGGTTCTTTGATATTTTTAAGTATTTCATCATATTTTTTCCATTCTTTTTCGGGAAAGTCATTAAAATAGTTAAAAGAAGATCCTATAATAGAAAAAATAAACAACCCAAAAAAAATTATTTTCCAATTATTTTTCATAATATTATAATTTTTATTATTTACCCAAAAGTATTGAATACAAAAAAATCTACGTTAGATATTTAATCTTTTTTTGTATTATTAATTATCATATTTTATTAAAATTTGGACTAAAAGTCAAAATAATATAAGTACAAACATTAAAAATAACTTTCACGAATTTATTAACTGTTTTATTTCGTCTTTATTAAGAACTTCTTTTTCAAGAAGAGCATTTGCAAGTCTTTCAAGAATTTGTTTTTTTTCGAGCAACAATTTTTTTGTACTTTTATAACAATCATCAATAATTTGAAAACTTTCTTTATCGATTATTTGTTCCATATATTCAGATCTTTTTTCTAATTCTTCTCCTTGTCCAAGGAAACTAGGACTACTATTTGCTAAAAATGAATAATTAGGTATTTCCTTACTCATACCATAAATAGCAATCATACTTCTTGCTATTTTTGTTGCTCTTTCAATATCGTTTAATGCACCGGTAGAAATTTCATCAAATATTATTTCTTCGGCTGCACGACCACCTAAAAGACCTTTAATTTTACCAATCAATTCTTCTTTAGTCATAAGATAACGATCTTCTGTAGGTACTTGCAATGTATAACCAAGCGCTCCAACTCCTCTTGGCACTATAGAAATTTTTTTCACCTCATCGGCTCCATTTGTAAAAAATGAGACTATTGCATGTCCAGCTTCATGATAAGCAACTATCTTTTTTTCTTTTTGATTTATCAATTTATTTCTTTTTTCCAGTCCAGCGATAATCCTTTCTATTGCTTCTTCAAAATCATTCATAGTAATTTCTTTATGATTTTTTCTTACAGCAAGAAGTGCTGCTTCGTTACAAACATTAGCAATATCAGCACCAACAAATCCAGGAGTTTCCTCGGCCAGACGTTTTAAATCAACATCAGCACCTACTTTAAGTTTACGAGTATGTACTTTAAATATCGCTTCTCGTCCTTTTAAGTCAGGTCTATCAACTAAAATTTGACGATCAAACCTACCAGGTCGAAGAAGAGCTGGATCAAGCACTTCGGGTCTATTTGTGGCACCAATTAAGATAACACCTCTACTTGAATCAAAACCATCCATTTCAACTAAAAGTTGATTAAGAGTATTTTCTCTTTCATCATAACCTCCACTTGCTGATATAACTGTTCCTCTGCGTTTTCCTATAGCATCAATTTCATCAATAAAAACAATGCATGGAGCATTTTCTTTGGCTTGAGAAAATAAATCTCTGACTCTAGCAGCTCCAAGTCCTACAAACATTTCAACAAAATCAGAACCACTCATATTAAAAAACGGAACTCCAGCTTCTCCAGCAACAGCACGGGCTAACAATGTTTTGCCAGTACCTGGAGGCCCGACCAACAAAACTCCCTTGGGAAGTTTTCCTCCTAACCTTGAATATTTTGCAGGATTACGCAAAAAATCCACCAATTCTTTTACCTCTTCAATAGCTTCATCAATTCCTGCTACATCAGAAAATTTAACTTGATTATCGGGCTTTTCAGCATATATTTTAGCGCGATTTTTACCCAAATCAAGCATAGGATTACTTAATCGTCTAAAAATTAAACCCCATATTAACATAAAAAAAATCAAAGGTAGCACCCAATTCAAGAAAAAATTTCTCAATGTATCTGATTTTATCTTTCCTTCAAAATTAACTTTCGCATTTAATAATTTTTCTAATAATAAACTTTAATTTAAATCAGGAAGTCTTTCTACATAAAATTGTTTTTGTACCTTTCTTTCAAGTTCTGGAATTTTAATTCTCCAAGGCGTTGAAGGAACTTTTACAATTTCATCTAATGATGAATCTTTCTTAAAAACTCCAACAATATGATCTTTATATATTACAACTCTTTCTACTAAACCCGAATCAACTTTTTGCAAAAAATCAGAATATTTTATTTTAATGTTTCCCTGACGATCTGGATAAAACAACAACTGTATAACAATAAAAATTGTAAATAAAATTGTAAAATAATACAACGAAAATTTTTCATTTCTTTTCATAGCAATTTTAATATTAAAAAGTTTTTCTATAAAGATAAATTATCTGAAAACATTTTTTTAAATAATTATTATTCAAAATATTTTTAAATTCAATTTTATCAAAGAATATTATTTTGTTTGATTTAAAATTAAAGAGGAAAAAAAGCATATCTTCTAAATATTAAAAAGACCTTCGGGAGTATTTAACATTATTTGTTTTTTATTATGATCAATTTCTATAACAATATCAGGATTAAACGGACATAAAAATGAATTATTATTGTATAATAACTCAATTAATGGGTTTTCAGGAATATTGATAAATTGTAAAACTTTGCCACTGTAATTTGTTTTCTTATCAAAAAAATAATAATCTTTTAAAAAATTACCCTGTTTTTTAAGATTATTTTCGCTTAGAGGTATATTTTTATCGATAAATATTCTCTTTTGTAGAAATTCTCTTGCTTGTGTTTCATCATTAATTTCTTCAAACTTCACAAGAACAACATCTTCATCAAAAACATCATATTCTTCAATAGTATATGGAACAAATAATCCTTCAATTTCAATTAAAAGAAATTGATTATTTTCAAGAATTTCAGAAATAACATAATCTTCAGATTTAATAATAAGTTCTCCTTTAATTCCATAAGTTTTTATTATTATACCTACACTTATAAAATCATCTTTGCTAAATAGTAACATTTAATTATAAAAGAATTAAAGAAGAACTTATTAAGAAAGCTTAATTTTAAGTATTACTTTCTGTTTTTTCAGCCTCAGTTTTCTTTTTTGCAGCTTTTTTTTGTTTCTTTTTCTCAGCTTTATCAGCCAAACGTTTTTGTTTTTCTTCAACCCATGCATTAAATCTTCGTTCGGCTTCTTCTTCAGAAAATGCACCTTTTCTAACACCTTCAAGCAAATGCTTTTTGTACAACACACCTAACCTCGACAACAACATTCTACAAGTTTCTGTAGGCTGTGCACCATTTTGAAGCCAATAAAGTGCTCGATCAAAAGATATTTCAATAGTAGCAGGCTCTGTAAGAGGATTATAATATCCTATCCTCTCAATATACTTGCCATCTCGTGGCGCCCTGCTATCTGCGACAACAATGTGATAGAAAGGCCTCTTCCTTCTACCTTGTCGACTTAATCTAATTCTTACAGGCATATTTTAATTTTTATTTTAAATTTTTTAATTAGTTTGCAAAAGTAAGATTTTTTAATTAATTACTCAACATTATTATTGATTATTTTTTTACTACTTTTACAAAAATTTTTTATAAAAATGAAAAAAATCGCGGTTTTTCCAGGTTCTTTCGATCCAATTACTATTGGTCATGAATCGGTAATAAGAAGAGCATTACCTTTATTTGAAAAAATAATAATAGCAATAGGAATAAATAATGAAAAAAAATATTATTTTCCTTTAGAAAAACGAATATTTTTTATCAAAACACTTTTTGATGACGAACTTAAAATAGAAGTAGATAGTTATACTGGACTGACCATTGAATATTGCAAAAAAATAGGTGCACAATATTTATTAAGAGGTCTGAGAACATCAGCCGATTTTGAATATGAAAGAATAATAGCACAAATGAATAAGTCAATGTATCCACAGCTCGAAACAATATTTTTGCTGACATTGCCAGAACATTCTCACATAAGTTCTACAATAGTTAGAGAAATAATTATCAGTGGTGGTAATCCTGATAAATTTATTCCTTCCAAAATAAAGAATCTTATTTTAGAATATTTAACTAATCACAATTAAAATTAAAAACATGATTTAGTTAAATATTGTTAATTTTTTTTAAATATGTAACCTTATTTTAGAATTTTTAGTAACAATTTTAATAATTAAACCAGCATATTTATTAAATTTGTTTTTTTACTTTTTTTAGGTTAAATGAATTTAGTGGCTGATATTGGAAACACAAGAATTAAAATAGGAATATTTGAAAAAGATAATCTTATTTTGAATAAAACTTTTTATATAAATGAATTTCAAAAAAAATATGATGAATTACTTAATTTAAAATTAAAAATTAATTCAATAATATTCACAAGTGTAATTAATGAAATAGATTTTTTTATTGAAAAGTTTAAAAAATTTACAAATAATATTATAGAATTGTCAATAAATTTAAAATTACCATTTATAATCAAATATAAAACACTCGAAACATTAGGTACAGATAGAATTGCCGATGTAGCAGGAGCAAGATTTTTTTACAATTCAGAAAATGTCTTAATTATTGATATTGGTACAGCAATAAATTACGAAATTATAACATCCGACAATTATTATTTAGGAGGTCATATATCGCCAGGTTTAAAAATGAGATTTAAAGCATTAAATGTATTTACAAACAAATTACCAGAACTTGATTTTAAAGAAGATTTGTCAGAAATAGGTAATGATACAAAAAGTTGCATACAAACAGGTGTACAATATGGAATAATTTATGAAATAAATGGATTTATAGAAAAATATGAAAAAAAATTTCAAGATTTAAAAATAATTTTAACAGGAGGTGATTATAAATATTTTGAAAATAAATTTAAAAAAAAGATATTTGTACAACCAAATTTATCATTGTACGGTTTAAATTATATTTTGAATTATAATGAAAGATTTAACTAAAATATTAAATGTATTATTCATAGTTGTTACTTTGACAAAAACAAATGGGCAATACACAACATTTTCACCATATACAAGATATGGTATTGGAGATATCAATGTAGATGGTCCAACCTTTTTAAAAGGGCTTGGTGGAGCATCAACATCATTTCGTCAGAATAATAAAATCAATTTTTGTAACCCTGCAAGTTATTCTGAACAAGATACACTATCATTTATTTTTAATTTTGATTTAGAAATCAGCCATCAAGACTTCAAGTCAAATACGAACAAAACATCCAACAAAAATTTTAATATCTCAAGTATATCAATAGGTTTTCCTATTACTAAAGGTTTTGTTTTTTCGGCTGGAATAACTCCATACAGCAGAGTTGGTTACAATCTTATTTACGAAGGTATTTTTGAAAACAATGAATATTACAATCAATATTTTGAAGGTAAAGGGGGTATTAACAGATTGTTTTTAGGAACGGGTATTTCCCTTAATAAATATTTATCAATGGGTGTTAATGCATCATATATTTTTGGAAGTATATATCACTACCGAAAAGTATTTGTGCCACCATATGATGGAAGTGCTCTTACTATTGCAAAAAATGAATCATGGCATTCAGGTTGGCTTTTAAATCCTGGAGTTCAGATAATTATTCCAACAAAAAGACTTAAATTTATTGGAGGAATATCATACGAACTTGAAAATAAAATCAATTACGAAAAAAATTCATTTGTTTATAGTGAATATATTGAAACAGCAGATTCATCATCTTACAATGAATTAGGAAAAATAAAAATTCCAGAAAAATTGTCAGCTGGAATATCTTTGATGAGCAAAAAATTAAATTTTTATTTTGATTACAAAATACAAAAATGGTCTAATTCAACTTTATATAATGAATCAAATTACAATGATTTAAAATTGATATCAGCGGGTATTGAATTTACACCTATACCATTAAAAGAAATAAAAAAAAGTAGCTATTGGGAGAGAATAACTTTTAGAGCAGGATGTTATCAAAAAAATTTATATTGGCAAATAAATAATAAAAATTTAACAGAAAATGGCATAAGTTTTGGTGTAGGTTTACCATGGAGAAATGAAAGACGTATGTTAACAAATACTTCAATAAATATTACATACAATTACATATGGCGATCAAAAATTGAAAATAATCTAATAAAAGAAAACTATCATATAATAAATTTAAATTTATCTTTATACGATTTTTGGTTTTTAAAATCAAAGTATGATTAAAAATTAACTACTATGAAAAATTTATTTACAACATTGCTTTTAATAATTATTATAAGAACAATAAGTTTACAAGGGCAACAACCCTCAATCGGTTCGCGTTGGGGCAGTGGCGAAGATAGTATAAATTGCCTTAGAAATTTTACTCTTTACAGAGAATTTGTCAAACAAAATGATTTTAAAACTGCATTACCATATTGGAAATATGTTTTTAAAAACTGCCCCATGGGTTCGCGCAATACATATATTGATGGAGTAAAAATGTATAAATCTTTTATAGAGAAAGAAGTACTTGATCAAAACAAGTTACTTTACCTCGATACATTAATTCAAATTTACGATCAAAGAATAAACTATTTTCCACAAGATAAAGGAGATCAATTAATACGAAAAGGAATAGACATATTAAATTATGGAGGGGAAAACATAAGATATTTAGAAATAGCATACAAGGACCTAACAGAAGGAGTGAAAATCTTAAAAAAACAGACCTCAGAAGCTGGTTTTATTGCTTTAATAACCGTAGCAAATTCAATATATAAGCAAAATAAATTAAGTGCAGCAGAATATATTAATACTTATATTAATATAATTCCATACCTAGAACCACAATTATCAAAAGCAATAGAAGGAAACTTAGAAGCTTCAAAATATATTGACAAGCTTGATTTATTATTTTCATCAGCAAGTTTACCCTGCGATAGTTTAATCAAATATTACAATTCTTTTTATAATAACATGCAAAACAATCTATATGCTTTAAAAGCAATTTTATCAACAATTAAAGCATGTGGTTGTAGTGAAACAGATTTATACTACAATGTTTCCAAAACATATTATAAACTTAATCCAAATGCCGATGCTGCATACACAATTGCGCTTATGGCATTAAATAAAAAAGAATATAACGAAGCAATAAAATATCTAAAAGAAGCTATCGACAAAGAAACTAATAATGAGAAAAAAGCAGGGTATTATTACAATCTTGCAATTATTTATTTCACCAATCTTAATAATAAACAATTAGCTAGAGAGAATGCACGAGAAGCTATTTCATTACGACCAAATTGGGGAGATCCATACATCCTGATAGCCAAGATGTATGCAGAAAGTAACAAAGAATGTACTGAACTTAAAGGTGCAGTTTATTGGGTAGCTGTTGATATGCTAAAAAAAGCTAAAGAAGCAGATCCTTCGATTGAACAAGATGCAAATAAGTTAATTGAATATTATAGTTCATTATATCCAAAAAAAGAAGATGCTTTCTTTCTTGGTATTTATGAGGGCAATACATATACTGTTAAATGTTGGATTAATGAAACTACAAGAGCAAGATTTTCAAATTAAACAATATATTATTTCAATAAAGAATATTATACCACTATTAGGTATAATATTCTTTTTTTTTGTGACATTTTCGTGTGAAAATGATATTGAAAAAATTAAATCACTAACCATAGAAGAAAATCTCCCTGTACAATCGGGAAAAGATATTGAAGTATTGTATACAGATTCAGGATATTTAAAATTAAAAATAATAACTCCTGAACTAAAAAAATTTCTAAAAAAAGATGAAGTATATTACGAATTTCCAAAAGGCATAAAAGCAATAATTTATACTAATGATTTAAAAGAAAAAGCTTATATAGAATCAGATTATGCTATTTATCACGAAAAATTACAACTTTGGGAAGCAAAGAAAAATGTTCACGCTGAAGACAAAATTGAAAATAAAGAATTATATACTGAAACTTTATTCTGGGACCAAAAAAATAAAAAAGTATATTCAAATAGTTTTACAAAAATTATTACACCTAATGGAATTTTTTACGGGCAAAATGGATTTGAAGCAGAAGAAGATCTATCAAAATATAAACTTTTTGGAGGTTCAAGTGGATCAATAAACGTTGTAGAAGAAAATTATGAATAATATTGGTAGTATAATATTAGAAATCATATGGATTATTCTTGGAATAATTTGTATTTTTATATCAATAAATAACATAATTTCAAAACATTATAAGCAATCGCTTATTTTTTTTAGTCTTGCCATCTTATCATTTTTAATGTACACTTTAAGAAGATATATAAGAAAAAATCAAAAATAAATTTTAATTTTATAAAGTTTTTAAATATAATCTATGAGTATCCTGATTGGAATTTTAATATGTTTGTTATTATCGGCCTTTTTTTCAGGACTTGAAATTGCTTTAATTGCTTCAAATAAATTATTACTTGAAATTGATAAAAAACAAAAAAATTTACCATCACTATTAATTTCAATTTTCAGCAAAAACAAACCTATATACATCACAACAATGTTGATAGGCAATAACTTATCGTTAGTTATTTATGGGATTTTTATGGCAAAATTAATGGAGCCTTTTCTTGCTAATTATATAACATCTGAGTTAACAATTCGGTTTTTACAAACTCTTATCTCTACATTAATTATATTATTTATTGCAGAATTTTTACCTAAGAACCTTGTTCAAATTAACCCAAATATTGTTTTGAGAATATTTGCAATACCTATTTTCTTTTTTTATATATTATTTTTCCCTTTTTCCTTTTTAATAAATAATTTAATTAACTTTTTCATTAAAAATAAAAAAAGAGATGAAGAAAAAATAATTTTTTCAAAAATTGATTTATTTTATCTTCTTGACAATAAAACTTCGAAAGAACTAATAAGTGAAACAACAAAAAAACAAAAAGACAATCTACAATTATTCAAAAATGTTCTTGAATTTTCAAAAATTAGAGTAAGAGATTGCATGATTCCTCGTGCAGAAATTGTTGCTGTAGATTATAACACAACTCTTGAAGACTTAAAAAAAAGATTTGTGGAAACAGGTTTATCAAAAATTGTAATTTATGAAAACGAATTTGATAATATTATAGGATATATAACATTAAAATCTCTCTTCAAAAAACCTTTCTTTTTAAAACAACATATAATACCTGTTACCTTTGTACCAGAAACAATGTATGCCAATACTTTATTGCATCAATTGATTCAAGAACACAAAAGCTTGGCGATTGTCATTGATGAATACGGAGGAGTTTCGGGACTTGTAACCATAGAAGATATACTTGAAGAAATATTTGGAGAAATTGTTGACGAACACGATAGCATAAATTTGATCGAAAAACAATTAAACGATAATGAATATATTTTTTCTGGAAGATTAGAAATAGAATACATAAACGAAAAATATAGTTTGAACCTGCCTGAATCAGAAGATTATGATACTTTAGCAGGGTTTATTTTTCATCACTATGCTAATATTCCTGCAACAAATGAGATAATCAATATAGATAACTATCAATTTAAGATTCTAAAAGCTACATCGAAAAAAATAGAATTAGTGAAATTAACAATTTTATAATTTTACTCAATTAAACTTTGATAATCAACATCTTCAAATCCAGTCTTTCTAAAAGCAATTGTTAATAATGATTTTTGAATTGTTTTATTAATATTGTACAAACCTACAACAAAAATCAATATATCATCACTATCTTTTTCATTTCTAATCAATTGTCCTGAAATGCTTATATATTCAACTTTATTATATTTTTTATTAATTAAATCAAGTTGTGGTGAAAATTGAGTTATAAATCTATTTTCTAAGTAACTACTTCTTACTCTATTTCCATTATTATTGATATTATCAAATATTACAAAACCATTTCTATTTGGATCTAATGCTGATGTTAAATTATATCTTTCAGAAACATTTTTGAGTTTCACAAGATTAATAAATTTTTCAAGTTGATCTTGTTTTTCTAAATCAAAATTTTGAATTGTATCAAATAACATTTGATATTTCTCTAATAAAATTTCAATATCGTATGCAATCCAATTTCCTGCTATTCTATTGGGGTAACCTTTTTGATATTCAACATTGTAATCATCATTACAAGCAATTGTTAATAATGATATTAAAAACAATAAATAACATAAAATTTTCATAGTATTTCCTATTTTTTTACTTTAAACCAATATATGGGTATTTTAACTCCTTTATATGGTTCGTTTTGTAATTCAATAATCCATGTTAAAGATGAATCTGTGTATTGGCCATAAGACAAATCATAATCTCCAAAAAAACCTTTACCAGGTAACAAAGCTAATTTGTAATTCCCCAGATCTGCTATTTTACCTGGCATAGGAAAATCGGGATAACCCATTACATCATCACAATTATATAAACCTTCTTCTTTAATTTTTAAAATATTTGTATAAACTTCACCCCACATATTATTAACATAAATACCTGATATATCATTATTACTAACATCACCTTCTGTAACAGCTATAATCCTCTTTGCAGTTTTCGAAAATCCTTCTTTATTTTCAGCATAGTAAATAATAAAATATATACCTGGTTTTGATGTATCAACATCAAAATTCAGATAATACCAGTCAACTTTTTTACCATTAATTTTTACAACTATTCCTGGATCTTTAAAAGGTGTACCTACAGGGATAGAAATAAACTCATCGCCAATAAACTCAAAAATAGGTAAATATGATATATGCGAAACATCGGCAGTTTCATCCCATTTATCGCATCCAACAAATATTAATATTAATAATGAATAATATAGCAATATCTTTTTTTTCATTGTTATTCTTTTTTGTCCCACCATACTTTTTGTGTAACATCTTTAATTTGAGGAACATACGGATTAGTGGAAATTTCTGATAGAGGTATAATTAAACGTTTAGGAAATTTATTTCCCGTAACGTTATTAATTGAAACAGTAAATTCACCAGGTACATAATTATCATCATTTGCAGGAACTTTACTTTCGGCAGGAAAATGAGTACGATTGTGTTCGAAAAAGGTCTCTATCGATTGAATACCAGCTAAAGCAATCCACTTCTGGATAATAATAGCTTTTATAAAATCTTCTTCTGCACTGTGTTCGGGTGGAAATTCGTATTTCATTCCAGTAGAATAAAATTTTTGTGCTAATTTAATAATACTATCATTGCTAATTTTTTTGGATAATAAGCGTATAAAAGATTGTTCGATAGCATTTTCGTAAAGACTTTTTGCTTCTTGATAACTTTTGGTTTTAGTCCTTATTAATGCTTCACATTGTAAAAGCAAAGACTCACTTAAACTCATCAAATAAACTGGATCTATAGGATTTATTTTTGGTTTTGAAAAATATGTACTATTTATTCCTGAAAATTCATTAGGATCATAAAAATTACCTTGTATCAAAGCTTTATGAGAACCTCCTACTTGTGGGTAGTTAAACATTGCATTTAATCTTTCAAAATCACTATTGTTTGAAAGATAACTATACAAAGTATAACTTAAAACAAGATTGGGATTGTTGCCCAATGTTCTAATTTCAGATTCATACAATGGATTACTTCTTCCAGTTTCATCAACAAATTGAGTCATTGCAACATCAATATCTAAAAACTTGACATTTTTGTCATTAATAAGATCGATTAATTTTTGCATAGCAAAATTTCTACGAGCATAAACTTGTCGTAATAAAATCTTCAATTTTAATGTATTAGCAAACTTCTTCCAATTATTCATATTACCATTAAACAACAAATCTTCACTACCAATTGACGGGAGGTTGGTTGCTGAAACATCTTTTTCCATTGCCTTGTTAATTCGCACAAACAAACTATCATATATATCCTGTCCTTTTTCAAATCGAGGATGTAAAATACCATTATCACCATTTAAAGCTTCACTAAAAGGAATTTCATCATATAAATCAACCAATAATTGATAAATATAACATTGCATAACAGTTGCAATGAAATAATAATTCCATGATTGTTTTTTTTGACTCTCAGTTTTTACAAACTCAAGATTTTTCAATGCATCGGCATACAATGGAACAAAAACACTATTATCAAAAGTACTACTGTTAATATCATAAGCATCAATACCTGCATATTGAGAAGCCCCGGGGGCTTGAGTCCAGTGTTGCGACCACAAAGCGCCAAGAATCTGTAAACGTCCGCCATAAACAAATGCCAATGACGAAATTGCGGCAGAAAGAGCATACTTTTCATCTACAAATTCAGGATTTTCAGGATCATGATTAATATCAAGCCAATCCTTACAACCTACAAAAGTTAAAATCAAAATAAAAATAATTATATTTTTTAAATATATTATCATAAAAACATATTATTTCAAAATTCAACTTGCAACGACACAGTAAAACTTTTAACAGTAGGTGTTGCCCCAAATTCACCAAAATCACCATTTATACCAGTACCAAAAGTTGTTAATTCGGGGTCAACATAAGTTTGATCTGGTGGCGTTATAATAAATAAATTACGACCAATAACGTTTAAACGTAAATTTTTTAATTTAATAAACTTTAAAATTTTTTGAGGTATATCATATGATAAAATTACTTCGCGCAATTTAATAAATGACTTATCAATTATATAAGAACCATCAAGATCAAGTCCTCCATTACCCCAATAATTAACAAGACGATAACAATTTATAGGAATAGTATTTTCTGCATAAATAGGTTTATTATTTTCATCTCTTCCAATTTCATAAACTGCATCAGGTATAATAAAAGGTTCTCTCATATTATAAAGTGTAACAGGAACTGTACCTGCCCATAAACTAATTTCTTTTGTTCTCGAATAAATTTTGCCTCCCTGTCGAATATCAAATGTAAACTGCAATGAAAAATGACCTGATGAAAAATTATTTGTTATTCCCGAAATATACTTATATTCTCTATCTCCATATTCTTTTAATTTTTCATCTGCAACCGGCAAACCATTATTATCGACAATAATTTTTCCTTCTTCATTTCTTTTAACACCTCTTCCCTCGAAAATGCCTATTGGCCGACCAGGTTTTCCTGAATAATGAATTTGTTGTCCACCCTCAACAGTTAATGCATTGAAAACAACTTTATCGAGACCAGGATATAATTTATCAAGACGATTTCTATTCAATGAAAATGTTGTTGAAATACTCCATTCAAAATTTCTTCTTTTTATTTGATTAATATTTAATAGTATTTCCATACCTTTGTTAGTTATTTTGCCAAGATTCATAATTTTATTGGTAAAACCTGATGATGAAGGAATAGGTACTGGCCATATCAAATTTGTTGTAATTTTTTTATACAATGTAAAACTCATCGATATCCTACTATTCACCATTTTAAGATCTGTCCCAATTTCATATTCTGTTGTCAATTCGGGTTTTAAATTTTCATTGCCCAATAAATTTGATAATTCAAAAGAATTTATACCATTAGGTAAAGGATATCTTAAAAAACCTAAGCCATCGCTATGCGAAGCTTTAATAAAAACATTATATATCTGATATGGAGATGCATCATTACCTGTAGTAGTTGCTGAAAATCTGAGCTTACCATACGACAAAATATTTTTATTTAATTGTAAAATATCACTAAATATAATTGAACTATTTATTCCAGGATAAAAATATGAATTTTGATTTATAGGTAATGTAGAACTCCAATCATTTCGTGCAGAAAAATTCAAAAAAATAATATTTTTAAATTCAAACTCAATATTGGTATACAATCCAAACAATCTGTATTGTACCAACGAACTATTTACAACGGGTAATTCATTTGAATTATCCAGTGCATAAAGTTCAGGAATAATTAAATTTCTTACCTCGGCAGAATAACTTTTACCATAATTTGAATTTACGTTGCAACCTGTTAAAATATTAAAATTCAATTTATCAAGATTAACCTTATATTTTAAAATAACATCAGAATTCATTTGCCAACGATGATTAAAACTTTCATGAACAAGACCGGGATCATAAATTGAAGCAAATTTATTATTTCCTGATGGTTCAATTTTTGTCCTCCACAATTTAAAATTACTATTTTCAATATCAGCACCGAATCTCATTAAAATAGAAAAATTTTTAATAAATGAATAATCAACCTCAAAATTTCCAATTATTCTATCCTCATTATTTTTATTACCATTTTTCTTAAGAATAAAATAAGGATTTACAGTATAAAAAGAATAAAAATTATCGATATTATTCCATTTACTATCAATATCTTGTAATTCAAGTAATGAAATATCTCTTGGAGTTTGCATTATTTGATTATAAACCGATTGTTCACCTTGGCCTGTTGTTATAACACTCATTATAGTTTTTATGTATGACAAAGAAATTCCAAATTGCAATTTTTTTGAAGGCAATAATTGTCCTTTTAAAGTCAAAGTATTTCTGTTGTAATTATCTGCATTTGTAGGGAAAATACCATCATGTATTACATTTGAAAATGATGCAAAAAAATTATTATTATCATTACTTCTCGAAAAAGATAGAGAATTATTAAATAATATTCCTGTATCAAAAAATTCCTTAACATTATTAGGTAATGCTCTGTATGGTTTAACACGCAAAGCATTATCAACCTCATGTCCCCAGTAATGCATTTTATTATCAAATTTTGGTCCCCACGACATATTTTCATAATTAACTGCATTGCCATATATTCCTTGCCCAAATTCATTTTGATACTTTACCAAACGCAAAGGATTTTCAAAAGATATTGAAGTATTAAAATTTATTTTAAACCTTTCTGAAGTACCTTTTCTTGTTGTAATAATTATTACACCATTTGATGCTCTAGAACCATATAAAGCTGCTCCACTACTACCATTCATTATAGAAATCGATTCAATATCATCAACATTTAAATCATTCAAACCATTGCCAAGATCTATACCTCCATCAATAGAAGTACTACCACTGAAAGAATTATTCAAAGGAATACCATCAACAATAATCAATGGTTGACAACTACTTGAAAAAGAGTTTATACCTCTTGTTATCATTCTTATAGAGGAACCAGGTGCCCCTGAAGAAGAACTAATAGTAATACCTGCAACTTTACTTTGAATTGAACTCAATAAAAAAGGTGTTCTATTTTTTAATAAATCATCCGATTTCAAATTATAGATAGAATAACCAATTGATTTATCTTTTTTTGTAATACCAAGAGCAGTAACAAAAATTTCATCGAGAAAAATTGTCTCTGAGTTTAAAACAACTTCAAAATAACTTTTATTTCCAATGTCAATAATTTCAGTTTTATATCCATAAAAACTAATAACAATAGTATCTTTTCCAGATGGCATATGAATTTTAAATTTACCATTATCATCCGTAATAGCACCTACTTGTGTCCCCTTAACAATAATAGTGGCTCCTGGTAAAGGCTTTTTACTCTCCCCATCTAAAACAATACCACTAATTTCTTTTTGCTGTGCAAATAAAAAAAGATTGAAAAAATTAAATGTACAAATTAAAATCAAAAATTTCATTCAGTTTTTCATTTATTAAATCAAGCATAAATTTAAAGTAATAAAAATTTTTTTAAAATTTTAGAAGTAAAAAATTAACACATCTAAAAAATTAATTTTTTTTAATTGAATTTCATTATATTAAATATTTTTTTTAAATTAATAATTTTTAAATTTGTTAAAAATTCAAAAAAATGAAATCAATCAATCTCACCTATATTATCTTAATGTTTTTTACTTTAAATATTTTTCCACAAAAAAAAGATAACTTAAAAGAATATTTTCTTGATGCTGAATATTTTTTTGCACAGGAAGAATATATCGATGCTCTTGAGAATTATATGATATTATATCAAAGAGGTTTTAAAGATAATGCTAATATAAACTATCGAATGGGTATATGTTATTTGCATATTCCTGGACAAAAACATAAAGCAATTCAACATTTAGAATATGCTATTACCAACGTAAAAAATAATAATTTTGATAGTAAATATAAAGAGGAAAAAGCACCTCTTGATGCATTTCTATATTTGGGCATTGCTTACCGAATAAATAATATGCTTGACAAAGCGATAGAAACCTTTAAAAAATATAAAGGAATAGTTCAACCCAATGATTTGATGACCATAAAATATATAGATAAAGAAATTGAAGCTTGCAACAATGCTATAGAATTCATTAAAAAACCTATAAATATAAAAAAGACAAATTTAGGAAGGCCTATAAACAATAGCCTTTCAAATTTTAGAGCAGTTTTATCGAGAGATGGAAATACTATTGTGTACATGTCGAAATTACCATTTTACTATGGTATTTTTTACTCAACAAAAGTAAATAATAAATGGAGAGAACCAATAAATATAACAGCACAATTACAATCTGATGGTGATCAATATGTATGTTTTTTATCGTACGACGGAAAAATATTATTATTAACTAAAGAAGATGAATTTAACAGCGACATTTATATTAGCCGATTTGAAAATGGTCAATGGACAAAGTCTATTCCATTGCCTGGAAAAGTAAACACTCGTTTTTGGGAGTCACATGCTTCAATGACTTCCGATGGTAAAACTTTATATTTTGCAAGCAATAGAACTGGCTCACTTGGAGGTACCGATATTTTTAAATCAACTTATAATGAGCAAACTAATGAATGGGACGCAATTGTGAATTTAGGAAATATAATAAATACAGAATTAAATGAAGATTTTCCTTTTATTTCTGAAGATGCAAAAACACTTATTTTCAGTTCTCAAGGTCATAAAGGGATGGGAGGTTATGATATATTTAAATCGTATTTAAAAGATGATGGAACATGGACTATTCCTGAAAATATTGGATATCCAATAAGCACAACTGATGACGATTTATTTTTATTTCCTCAAAACAATGGAAATATCTTTTATGCTTCCTTATTTGAAAATGACAGTTATGGACATCAAGATATTTATAAATTAGAAATTATTTTACCAGAAGATTCAGAATTAAGTTTTAAAATTTTTAATGATACTAATAATGATACTAACAAAACAAACTCTTTAAAAACAGATATTACTTTTGATACTACAAAACAGCTATACTCAAAGCCTGAAATAAAAAAACAAGAAATAATACTAAATCCTGTGTATTTTGAATTTAATAGCTATAATTTAAATGAAGAAGCTAAACAAATACTTAATAGAATAATACCTATCTTAAAAGAGCATAAAAATTTAAAAATTATTATCTCTGGACATACTGATTCTATTGGCAATGAAGATTATAATATGAAATTATCAACAAATCGATCGATAGAAGTAAAGAAGTATCTTGTTCAAAATGGTATAAATGCAGAAAGAATAAAAACAATTGGTTGTGGAGAAAAATATTTTGTGGCTAAAAACAGCAATTCTGATGGAACCGATAATCCTGAAGGTAGAAAATATAATAGAAGAGCCGAAATAGAATTACAAGGTAATGAAATCGAATTTTTAATCATTATCAAACCCGAAATACCTGAACATCTTAAAATAAAGAAAAATTAAAAATTTTTTATCTATTATAATTATAATAAATTTCTAATTTCTGCTGAACGAAGTATAATAAGGGCAATTTCTTCGACTGAAAGAGTCATGCAGTTAAAAATTAAATCGAAAGTAGTATAATCGGTTCCTTTGCCTTCAAACCATTCTCTAAGTTCAGTTCTTTTTTTATCTATTTCAAGAATTCTTTCTCTTGCTTCTTCAAAAGATAAATTATGCTTTTCAGCAACTCTTATAACACGCCATTCAAGGGGTGCTTCAAGTTTTACGTGTAAAGATTTAGGAATATCTCTTGTAATGGCAACTCCTCCTCTACCCACAATTACAACATTTCCTTCAATAGCAATATTTCTAATTATTTTTTTTATAGTATTTCTGATTTTTAAATCACTCTTATAATATTTGTAAGTATGAGAGGCAATAATATCATCCAAAAAACTCCTAGGTTCACCATCAAAAACATATGATAGTTTATCTGGTTCCATTTCAAGTTCTTTAGCTGCTTCTGCTAGAATTTCCTTTGTAACATATCTCCATCTAATATTTTTGTTTTTAACAATCATTTTTTTATTAATTTCTTCTACCAATTTTTCAGCAACCATTTTACCCGGGCACCCATAGTCTCTGGAAATAGTAATAACTGGACCTGGTTCTTTAAATTCTTCTTTTTCTTTTCGAAATTTATCTGAAAGATATTTTACAAGATCTATTTTCATTCAGCAAATTAGTTTTTTGATTTACTATAAATTTATAATTTTTTTTTTGAAATTTTTAATACTTTTATCCAAATTTCAAATAAAATATGAAAAAGGGCATAATTTATTCGATATTGCTTATTTTAATAACAACAATTTTTGCTATTCAAAATGCAGAAAAAGTAATTATCAAATTTTTATTTTTTAAAATTGCTATGCCTTTGGCTCTTATAATTATAATATGTTTAATAATAGGTATAATAATTGGCATATTAATAAACAAAACACTCCCAAAAAACCAAACCCCAAAATAAAAATTAAAATAAAAATAAAATAATTTAAATCAAGGGGGTACCTGTCATTTCTAAAGGTATATCCAAGCCCATTATTTTCAAAATAGTGGGTGCAACATCAGCAAGTATTCCATTTCTTATAGATTCATAATCATTATCTATTAATATGCAAGGCACAGGATTAGTTGTATGAGCGGTATTTGGAGTACCATCATCATTTATAGCAAACTCAGCATTACCGTGGTCAGCAATTATTAAAACAGTGTAATTGTTATCTTTTGCAGCTTTAACTACTTCACCTACACACTGATCAACAGCTTCAGCAGCCTTTACAATAGCATCATAAACACCTGTATGACCAACCATATCGCCATTTGCAAAATTTAAACATATAAAATCAGCTTCCTGCTTATACAACTCGGGTATTATAGCATCTTTGACCTCAAAAGCACTCATCTCAGGTTTTAAATCGTAAGTGGCTACTTTTGGTGAAGGTATCAATATTCTTTTTTCATTATTAAATTCTTCTTCTCTACCACCATTGAAAAAGAAAGTAACATGGGCATATTTTTCGGTTTCAGCAATTCTAATTTGTTTTAAATTATTATTTGCAATTACTTCACCAAGTGTATTAGTAATATCTTGTTTATCAAAAATAACCTTAACATTCTTAAAATTTTCGTCATATTGAGTCATAGTAAGGTAATACAATGGCATTGTTTTCATACCATATTCAGGCATATCCTGTTGTGTAAGCACATGAGTAATTTGTCGTAATCTATCGGTTCTAAAATTAAAACAAATTACAACGTCTCCCTCTTTAATTAATCCAATTGGTTTACCTTGTTCATCAACCATTACAATAGGTTCTATAAATTCATCCGTAATACCTTTTTCGTATGATTCTTCAATAGATTTTAAAACATCTCTTGAAGGTTTTCCAATTCCATTCACCATTAAATCATATCCTTTTTTTATCCTTTCCCATCTTTTATCTCTATCCATTGTATAGTATCTACCAGTTAGAGATGCTATTTTTCCATTAGAATGTTGCAAGTATTCTATCAATTCTTTTACAAAACCATAACCACTTTTAGGATCGGTATCTCTACCATCAGTAAGGCAATGAATATATACCTTCTCAAGTCCATAATCTTTTGTAAGATCACATAACTTAAACAAATGTGTACTTAGAGAATGTACTCCACCATGTCCGATTAATCCAATAAAATGAATACTTTTATTGTTTTCTTTAGCATATTTAAAAGCGTCTATTAAAACTTTATTTGAGGCGATAGAATTATCTTTAATAGCATTATTTATTCTAACCAAATCTTGATATACTATACGTCCAGCTCCTATATTCAAATGGCCAACTTCTGAATTTCCCATCTGTCCTTCAGGCAAACCTACATCTTCACCCGAAGCTGACAATGTTGAATTAGGAAATTCTTTCATCAAACTATCAATATTTGGAGTATTGGCAACATATATTGCATTACTTTTATCTTGTCGACCAATTCCCCACCCATCAAGAATAATAAGAAAAACTTTTTTCATCACTTAAAATTTTTAAAATCCCCTGCAAAGATAAAATTTTTGTTATATTTTTAACAAATGTTTTATTGTTTTTAACTTTTATACTTTATCAATTTTTATTTGATTTTTTACTGCTTCTGTAGCTTTTTTAACTATTTCAGGATCGCCTAAATAATAATGTCGTAATGGTATTAAATTATCATCAAGCTCATATACCAAAGGCATACCAGTTGGAATATTCAAATTTATAATATCTTCATTTGAAATATTATCAAGATATTTAACAAGTGCTCTAAGGCTATTACCATGGGCAACAATTAAAACTCTTTTACCTTCTTTTATTGTTGGAGCAATTTTAACTTTCCAATATGGTAAAAAACGATCGTATGTATCTTTTAAACTTTCTGACAAAGGCAATTCATTTTCAGGAATATCTTTATAGATTCTTTCATTACCTGGATATCTTTTATCGTCCTTAGTAAGGGATGGAGGAGCAATATCATAGCTTCTTCGCCACAACAAAACCTGTTGTTCGCCATACAATTTTACCGTTTCTGCTTTATTTAAACCCTGCAAAGCGCCGTAATGCCTTTCATTAAGTCTCCATGATTTTTCCCATGGAATCCACAATTGATTCATCTCTTCAAGACATAACCATAAAGTGCGTAAAGCTCTTTTTAAAACCGATACAAAAGCAATATCGAACTCAAAACCTTCATTCAACAATAATTTACCAGCTTCTCTGGCTTCCTGTTCACCTTTCTCAGTAAGGTCAACATCAGTCCAGCCAGTAAACAAATTCAATTTATTCCATTCGCTTTCTCCATGACGTAATAATACAAGCTTATACATATTTTTAAAATTTTATTCCTTCATAAATATAACCTGCGTTTTCAATTTTTTCTTTTATGATTTTTTCATCAATTATTTTACCATTAACTTCAACAATTCCAGTCTCAAGATTTGCATTAACATTATCAATGCCTTCAATAGAAAGTAAACTTTTTTCTATTGTCATTTTACAATGATTACAAAACATACCTTTTACTATAATTTTATAATCAGCCATATATTGTATTTTTGAATTTTTAAAATTCTTCCTAATAATTTTCTTTATTATATCGTTTAAAAGCAAAGTTATTAAAACAAAAGCTGAAATCAATCTTAACCAAAAAGGTAATAGATGATTTCCATGGGTATAATGTAAATGTTGCATATGGTTGTGAAACCATTTATCAGTAAAAATATTATTAATAATAAATCCAAAAAAAAACGAGAAAGCAATTATTGTTCCTAAATATATCAACAAACTTCTACGTCCCATAACACGAGATATAACATTAATAGTAGCTGCATTTGTTGCAGGACCAGCCATCAAAAAAACTAATACTGCACCTGGTGACAGGCCTTTCATAAATAACATTGCTGCTATAGGAACTGAACTCGTTGCACACACATAAATTGGTATAGAAGCTATAAGCATTATCAACATTTCTATAGTATCATTTTTTATGTATGAAGAGAAAAAATCATTGGGAACAATTATGCCAATCAATGCAGCTACTAATAAACCAATAATTAAATATTTTGAAATATCAGATAATAAAGTTACAAAACCATATTTTATTCCAGTTATGAAATTTTTATTGTTAGTATATATTGATTCATTATTGTTATAATTATTTTTTTCTACATTATCATTAATTTTATCAACAAAAACAGATACAATACCACCAGCAATACCTGTAATGAAGGCCACAATTGGACGAATAATTGCAAAGGGTAAACCAAGTAATGAATATGTAACCATTATCGAATCAATTCCTGTTTGAGGAGTAGATATTAGAAATGAAATTGTTGATGCCCTTGAAACACCATTCTTATGCAATGAAACACCTACAGGTATAACACCACATGAACATAAAGGTAATGGAACACCAAATAATGATGCATTTATGACAGATGATAAATTATTCCTTTTCAAAAAACGACTTATAAAATTTTCATTGATATATAAATGAACCATGCCTGCAATAAAAAAGCCTATCAGCAACCAAAAAGACATATCAAGTAATAAGTTCCATATCTCTTTAAGATAATTATTTATAAGCTGTATCACATCCATTGTATAAATTTCTTATATCACAACATGAATTATATTCATATTGTAATGTAACATGAGTAATACCAAAATTGTTCAATAAAATTTTAGAAATTTTAGTTGTTAATTCATCTGTTTTACTAATGTTAAAATCATTAACAAGTTCAACATGACATTCATAATGAATTTCCCGTTCATTTAAATTCCAAATATGCACATGATGGATATTCTTAACATAATCCAGTTTTTCAAGAGAATTTCTTATCTCTTCAATATTTATTTCAGAAGGCACTGCTTGCATTAATATTAAAAATGTTTGTTTTAAAATCTTGTAAGCTTCTTTTAAAATAAAAATGCTTATTGATATAGAAATTAGAATGTCTACCCATAAAAATCCAAACATATTTATTATAACAGCACCAATTATTACTGCTATAGATGAAAAAGTATCACCTAAAAGATGCAAATATGCTGAACGTATATTAATATTTTCTTTAATTTCTCCATGAAGCAAAATAACAGAAATCAGATTTCCTAAAAAACCAACAATAGCAACTCCCAACATCAATTCAGCATGAATATCACTTTTGTTAATTATTCTCTTAGTTGTGCTGTATAAAATAAAAAAAACCATCACAATAAGTAAAATAGAATTAACAAAAGCTGTTAATATCTCCACTCTTTTATATCCATATGTCCACAATTTATTATAAGATTTTTTACTGATTTTCAAAGCAATATAAGAAAGTACTATTGAGATAGAATCATTTAAGTTATGAACAGCATCAGAAATTAAAGCCATGCTATTAGATAAAATGCCCCCAACAATTTCAACAATAGTTATAAATAAGTTGACTAAAATTGAAAAAAACAATTTCTTCTCCTTTTTCAAATTATTATTCATACTTCAAAGACGATTAAAATTATTTATAAATAAAAATTTAATCATGTAATAACAAAAAACAAAAGAAATATAAAAAAAGTTTAAATGTTATCTACAGGTTTTATTTTTAAAACTTGGAGTACCTTTATTAATTCCATCATACAACGAATCGGATATACACCAGCAATCAGGATTCAGTAAATTTTCAATATTATAACAATCAATACTTAAATTCAATGATACACCTGTAGCTTTGGGCATTAAAGTACCAGTACCATAATGTATTGAAGCAATAATGTCGCCATCAAGACCATTACTACCATATGTTGCTATTTCAAATTTAACATATCCTGTATTATTAAAAGTTAGTGAAGAACCATATGTATAACCTGAATAAGGGGTAGCTAATTCTGATTTTTCAAATAAAAGATATGATTTTGGACCAATATATAAATCATTTTTTATTTGATGAAAACGCGTTCCAGTTCTTAAAACCAGATTTTTTAAATTTATAACATCTTCAGAAATATTATAAATTTCAAACCACTCACCTTTACTATCATCAATAGAATCAGGATCATACATTATTTCAGTTATCAATATTTTACCATAGTATGGACTTAGGTTTATAGAATCAGACACGTAGATATTCTCGTTAACCAACGTACTATCAAAAATTAATGATAAACCAGTAAGTGTATTATTAAGATTAGCATTTATAAACAATTTATAATGTTTTCCTGCTTCGGGCGATGATATTTTACTTTCAATGACTTTGATTTTTTCAGTACCATTTTCAACATATGTCAAATTGGCTTTAATATTAATTGGTTTCAAAGTAAAATAAGCTTTTCTAATTTCATTTTTGTCATAAATTAACATAGTATCTTGATTTGAAAGAATACAATAATAATTAATAAACTGATTTTTCACATTATCACTATACTCTATCGAAATTGCACAATTTGCAATTTTACATAACACTTCAACACGATTATAAGTTTGTGGTTTTATTTCGAAAATATTTGATTTTCCGTAAAAAATTGGTTGTTCAAAAGCTGCAGAAAATATATTATTATTTTCAATCTCAATATAATATTTTCCCGGTAATAAGAAAATTGAATCCATAAATTCATTTTTCATTACAAGAATTAAAGTTTCTTTATTATCTATTGCATTAATTATTTTTGCCTTTAAATCTAAATAATCCTTTGTTGATTTTAAAAAACTTTCATTTATCTTTATAAAATCAAAATTACACAAAATAGAAATCATACCATTTTGCTTCAAATCTGCATATTTATAGTTTTCATCAGAGCATGATAAAACTAAGAACACTAAAATTATTATTAGTTTGGTTGAATAGGTTTTCATCAATTTAACTTTTTTTTATAAAAATAATAAACTAATTATTTTATTGTTCTAATTTTTAAGAAAAAAAAATTTGGATTTTTTTGCAAATTTGCAAATTTTGCAAATAATGGTAAATAGATTTTTGTATATTGCAGGCAATTTTTTAAAAATAAAAAAATGAATAAAGAATGATAAACAAACAAACATTACAAAAACAACACTCATTTTTCAATAAATTAAAGAGCATTGTCCCTTCAAACATTTCTTTTGTTGAAATTTTGGCCGAAATACTTGATTTAAGTATTGATAGTGTATATAGAAGAATAAGAGGAGAAACTGCATTAACTTTAGAGGAAGCCATTAAACTATGTGAAAGTTTTCATATATCAATAGATTCTCTTATCGATTTTTCATATGATACCGTAACTTTTAACTATACCCCAATCACTACAAACATAGAAACTTTTAAAAACTATTTAAAAACCATGTGTGATGATATAAATTTAATTTCGAAAGTAGAAATAAAGAAAATAATATATGTTGCAGATGATATTCCAATTTTTCATTTATTTGAATTCGAAGAATTAGCTGCCTTTAAAATGTACTATTGGCTAAAATCGGTTGTCAATGTACCTGAATATCAAAGCAAAAAATTCTCTATACAATGCCTCGATGAAGATATTTTAAAAATAGGTAAAAAACTCAAAGAAGAATATAATAAATTGCCTTCGATAGAAATATGGACTGAAAACACAACAAATAGCATCCGTAAGCAAATTGAATACTATTACGAAGCAGGACTTTTCGAAAAAAACAAAGAAGCTTTTTTATTACTCGATCAATTGGAAGCATTAATCAGAAATATAACTCACAAAGCCGAAAAAAATTCAAAATTACCCAATATAATTCAGAACAATTTTTCAGTTTATTTTAGTGAAGTAGAAATAGGTAATAACTGCATACTTGCATTTGCAAACGATTTTAAAAAAGTATATTTAACTTTCAATACATTTAATGTTATGAGTACAATTAATCAGAAATTTTGTGATGAGGTTTATTTGTGGATAAATTGCATTATCAGTAAATCAAATCTCATCAGCGGAATTTCTGAAAAACAAAGATTAATATTTATTCATCGTACAGTTGAAAAAATAGAAGAATTACGTAAAAAATTGAGTCGCATTTATTAAAACATTTTAAATATTGTATAATTGTTTACTCAAAAATAGTATCTTTGCTGATTACAATAAAATTAATTCATAAATGTTATATTCTTATTATAAAATCGTGTGTTAATGAAAAAAATTATATCATTTTTATTATCATTAATGTTATTAATTTCCTGTAGCACACAAAAAAACACTTTATTTACAAGAAGTTATCATATTTTGACCTCAAAATATAATGTACTTTTCAATGCAAACGAAAGTTATAAAAAAGGATTAAATCGACTGGAAAAAAATATTAAAAATGATTATACAGGTATTCTACCTATATTCATTGGAGGTAATGAAGAAAGTGCCAAAATTGCAGGAACAGATATGGAAGTTGTAATCAAAAAGTGTGAAAAATTAATTACTCTTCATTCCATAACAGTAAAACCTAAAATTAACCCAAAAACAACTTTAACACTAAAACAACGAACATATCTCAATAAAAAAGAATATAACATACTAATTGACGAATCTTATTTATTAATGGCAAAGGCATATTATTATAAAAACGAAAAAGATAAATCTGGTAGAATTTTACAATTTATAATTAATGAATATGATGATGAGCATACTATAATCGAATCGAAAATATGGCTTGCCAAAATTTATATAAGTAATAATTCAATAATTGAAGCACGAGATATTCTTGATAATCTTGATATAAAAAAACTTAATTCCAAAAAAATTTTGAAAGAATACTATCTTGTAAAAACAGAATATTTTATTAACCAAAATAACTATTCACAGGCAATAAATGAATTAAAAAAAGCATTAGAACTTGAAAACAGAAATTATTACAAATCAAGATATTATTTTATATTAGGACAACTTTACAATATAATGGGAAACTCAAAACAAGCAATTGAATCATTTAAAAATGTGATAAAATTGAAACCCCAATATGAAATGGTTTTTTATTCTCAAATAAATATAGCCCTTTCATATCAAAAAGGTGTTACATCAATAAAGGAAATCGAAAAAAGTCTTTTCAAAATGTTAAACGATGAAAAAAACACAGACTATTATGGACAAATTTATTATGCATTAGGAAACCTTTATTTAAGAAACAATGATACATTAAAAGCAATCGAATTTTATCAAAAATCAACACATTATACAAAGACATCATCAAATGAAAAAATAAATGCTTATATAACAATAGCAGACATTTTTTATAATAAAAAAAATTATCTGAAAGCTCAGCTTTATTACGACAGTGCGGTTAATTTAATGGATGCAAATCATATTAAATATAAACAAATTTCAATAAGAGCCAGAAACCTAAACAAACTTGTTGATGAATATAATACATATACATTTGAAGATTCTTTGCAAAAATTAGCAAAATTACCTTACAACGAATTGTTAAGTTATATAGATAAAATTATTGAAAAAGTTAGAGAAGAAGAAAGACAAAAAAACCTTGCCAAACAAAATGAAATAGAAGATGCAGCATTTGTTCGACGACTGGAATCACAAAATATATACTCGCAATCGACAGGCGGAAAATGGTATTTTTATAATGAAATTGCTAGAGAACAAGGCTACAAAGAATTTAAATTGAAATGGGGGAATAGACCACTTGAAGATAACTGGCGAAGAAAAAACAAATCTACTACAATATTGACAATACAAGATATCAATACAAAAAATGAAAATTCTGAAAATACTGACACTCAGGAAATGTCAAAAAACAATAAAAAATTGGATAATAAAAGTAGAGAGTTTTATCTTCAAAATATACCCTTATCTGATAGCGCATACAAAGTTTCATTAATTAAATCAGAAAAAGCGTTATATAATACTGGTTTGATTTATAAAAACGACTTAAACGATCTGGACGAAGCTGCCAAAACTTTTAGATTGTTTATTAATAAATACGGAGATAGTGAATTGCGACCCACAGCAATTTATCAATTATATTTAATATATAAAACTCAGAAAAATGAAGCTCTTGCAAATGTTTATAAAAATATGCTTATACAACAATACCCAAATAATCCATATAGTTCAATATTAAGTGATCCTGATTTTTATATAAAAATAGAAAATCGTGAAAAAGAAATTGAAAAATATTACCAAGAGACTTACAAACTTTATATTAATAAACAATTTGATCAAGTAATATCAAGATGTAACTATGCTATTAATAATTACAAAGATCATAACGATTATGTAATGTTATTCGAACTATTAAAAGCTTTATCTATCGGAAAAACATCATCTTTAGAAATATTCAGAAGCGAATTAAATAAAATAATTATGAACTACCCTGGTACACCAGTAGCTAAAGAGGCTAATAATATAATATTAGCTATGGATCGTAAAAAACCTGAAATAAAAGAAAAAGAAGAAACTCAAATAGCACAAAATACTTATATCATAAATGATAGCGAAGCTCACTATATGATTTTTTCAGTTCCTTTAAGCTTCAATGTTAATCAATTAAATTTTAATATTTTGAATTTTAATCTTGACTTTTTTGATAATAAAAATTTAACAGTTGATAAAATCACTGTAGGTAATGAAATTTTACTAATTGTTAAATCATTTAAAAACAAAACCGACGCAATAAATTACTATAAAAAAATAACAAATTACAGTGATATTTACAGAGATACTGGCAATCAAGGCGTTAAAACTTTCGTTATAAACGAAAGCAATTTAAAAATCATTCAACAAGAAAAGACGTCTTCAAGATATATGAAATTTTTTATACAAAATTATTTAAATTAATTAATTATGAATAAAAAGAAAATACTTTGGGCAGATGATGAAATTGATCTGTTAAAACCATATGTTATATTTCTTGAAGAAAAAGGATATGAAGTTGTAACAACAAGCAACGGTCAAGATGCAATCGATATTCTTCAAAAAGATTATTTTGATATAGTATTTCTAGATGAACATATGCCGGGTTTAAATGGACTTGAAACATTATTAAAAATAAGAGAAATTAATCATGATATTCCAGTAATAATGATTACAAAAAACGAAGAAGAAAACCTGATGGAAGCTGCTATAGGATCTAAAATTACAGATTATCTGATAAAACCTGTAAAACCTAACCAAATTTTACTTACTTTAAAAAAGTATCTCGAACATAAACAAATTATTGAAAAAGAATTTTTAAATATCTATCAATCAGAATTTTCAAAAATTTCATTTCTCATTAACAATGCTTACACATTTAATGATTGGGTTGAAGTATATAAAAAACTTGTAAACATTGAATTGGATCTTGAAAAAATAAATGACAAAAAATTAAATGAAATATTACTATTTCAAAAACAAGAGGCAAATAGAGAATTTGTAAAATATATAAAAAATAACTATGTTAAATGGTTTAATCCAAATTGTTCAGACAAACCAGTTCTTTCACCTGTTATTTTTAAAGAAAAATTATTTCCACTTCTTGATGAAGGAAATAAAGTAATATTAATAATCATTGATAACTTAAGATATGATCAATGGAAAGCAATTTCATCTATTATAACCGATTATTATTTAATTAAAGAAGAATTTTTTTATTCATCAATTCTGCCCACAGCTACTCAATATGCGCGTAATTCGATGTTTGCTGGATTGATGCCAAAAGAGATTCAACATTTATATCCAAACCTTTGGCTTAATGATGATGAAGAAGGAGCTAAAAATCTTAAAGAAGATGAACTATTTACATTACAGTTAAATCGTTATGGTAAAAAATATAAATGGCATTATGAAAAAATTTTAAATGTCAAATATGGTAAAAAATTATCTGATCAATTTATTATGCTTAATGATTATGATTTATCAATTCTTGTATATAATTTTATAGATATTTTATCACATGCAAACACCGAAATTGAAGTAATCAGAGAATTGGCAGATAATGATTACGCATACCGATCAATAATTGTCAGTTGGTTTAAACATTCATATCTTTACGATTTAATTAAAAATTTAAGTAATCAAAAATTTATACTAGCTTTAACCACCGATCATGGAAGTATCAGAGTAAACAACCCTTTGAAAGTAATAGGAGATAGGAAAACATCTGTAAACTTAAGATACAAAACAGGAAAAAATTTACAATACAATCAACGTGAAGTATTTGAAATTACAGATCCTCACTCTATTCATTTGCCTAAATCAAATGTAAGTTCAAAATATATATTTGCCTGTGCAAATGATTTTTTTGCCTATCCAAACAATTATAATTATTATGCATCATATTACAAAAATACTTACCAACATGGTGGTATTTCAATGGAAGAAATGATTATCCCATTTATTACATTAATACCTAAAAATAAATAATTTGAACGATGAGAGAAATTATTAGATACGAATTAAAAGATATAGAAGAGACAGCTAAAAAATTTTTAGAAAGTACAAATCCATATAAAAAATTTGCATTTTATGGCCATATGGGGTCTGGAAAAACTACTTTCATTAAAGCAATATGCAAGCTTTTGGGGGTGAATGAAAATATTGTTAATAGTCCTACTTTCACAATAATTAATGAGTACTTATCAATCGACAATTATATTATTTATCATTGTGATTTATATCGTATTAAAAGCATTGAAGAACTTTATGAGATAGGAATTGAAGATTATTTGTACAATGAAAATTACTTATTCATTGAATGGCCAGAAATTATTGAAAATATTATGCCTGAAAATATATTAAAAGTTAGAATTGAAGAAATTAATGAAAATATAAGAAAAATTGTACATATTAATTAAAACAAAGCATAATATTTGAATTTAATTAAAAAAATATTAACTTCGTTATCTTTTAATTTACCTTAGGCATGGTAGAACAGAAACCAGAATCGTCTACATTAAAGTCTTTCTATGAAAATATTTTTCCACAAGAAGAAATGTTGGAAATTGGGAGAAGAAGAAAAAAACTTACTATTGGTATACTTTCTGAACAACAAAAATATGAAAGACGAATAATGTTGACACCTGAAGCTGTTAAAATTCTTGTAGATAATGGGCATGATGTTTTTATAGAAAAACAAGCTGGCGAAGGAGCTAATTACAGTGATAGAGAATACAATGAAAATGGAGCTATTATAGTAGACACTAAAAATCAAATTTATAATGCAGAAATTATATTAAAAGTTTCTCCACCAAAATGTGAAGAAATAGAAAATTTTTCGGGTAATCAACTATTGTTCTCATTTTTAAATATGTATACTCAATCTGAAGAATATATAAGAAAATTAATAGATAAAAAAATTACTGCAATAGCACTTGAATATATCAAAGATGAATTTAACTCTTATCCTGTACAACAATCGATGCAAGCAATATCAGGCTATGCATCAATCATATTAGCTGGTGATTTGTTGAGTAATACACATGGAGGTAAAGGAATAATGCTTGGATCAATTGCAGGTATTACACCAACCGAAGTTGTTATTATAGGTGCAGGTACAACAGCAGAATTTGCAGCACGATCTGCACTAGGTTTTGGTTCAACTGTAAAAGTATTTGATAATTCACCTCAACGACTTGCAATTCTTCAAAAAAACTTAGGACAACAGATTTATACTTCTGTTTTTCATCCTCAAGTTTTAATCCGTGCTTTAAAATCGGCAGACGTTTTAATTGGTGCCTACAATCTTGATGATCAAGGCCCCAAATATTTTGTCACTGAAGGAATGGTAAAAGAAATGAAAAAAGGCTCTGTAATTATCGACACAACAACTGCACAGGGTGGTTGTATCGAAACTACCGAATTTCGTGGACTCGATGATCCTTTATACCTTAAACATAACATAATTCATTATACAGCGACAAATCTACCCTCTATAGTACCACGAACCTCATCAATGGCTTTAAGTAATATTATTTTACCAATTTTGCTTGACATTGGATATTATGGTGGGGTTAAACCTTACTTGAAAGTCAACTTTGGCTTAAGAAATGGAGTTTATCTTTACAATGGCATACTTACAAATGAAAAACTTGGTAGTAGTTTTAACATACCATCAAAAAATCTTGATTTGTTGATGGCTGCCTTTTAAATTTATAAAAATGATTAAAACCTTCGGGAAATACTTAATTTTCCTCTATAAAGTTTTTTCACGACCGGAAAAATTTAAAATATTTATTAAAGAAACTATTAAAGAAATTGAAAATCTTGGAGTTAGTTCTACTGGAATTGTTGTAATTATTTCTATTTTTATTGGAGCAGTTATAACTTTGCAAACAAGATACAACATTGAAAGCTCGTGGATACCTTTATACACTGTAGGATTGACAGTAAGAGATACAATTCTTCTCGAATTTTCATCGACAATGGTTGGACTGATCCTTGCAGGGAAAATAGGTTCAAATATAGCTTCAGAAATTGGCCATATGAGGATTACAGAACAAATTGATGCTATAGAAGTTATGGGTATAAATTCAGCAAACTTTCTTGTACTTCCTAAAATAATTGCAGCAATGGTTTTTAATCCTTTTCTAACAATAATAAGCATGGTTGTTGGTATTTTTGGAGGTTGGCTTGCTGCTATTTTTACAGGAATATTATCGTCGGCAGATTATATTTATGGAATACAATACTGGTTTATTCCATATTATATTACCTATGCTATTGTGAAAACAATAGTTTATGCCTTTATTATTACATCTGTACCTGCTTTTTTTGGATATTATGTTGAAGGTGGAGCACTTGAAGTTGGTAAAGCAAGTACAAAAGGAGTAGTTTTTAGTTGTATTTTTATACTTTTAAGTGATCTTATAATTACACAATTAATGCTAGCCTGATGATAGAAGTAAAAAATTTATCTAAAAGTTTTGAAGGTATAAAAGTACTTGACAATATAAATGTAATTTTTGAAACAGGTAAAACAAATCTGGTAATTGGACAAAGTGGTTCAGGAAAAACTGTTTTAATGAAATTGTTAGTTGGCCTCCTGGATGCCGACGAAGGAGAAATACTGTTCGATGGTAGAAATTTTCGCAGAATGAATTTCAATCAACGAAAAGAATTAAGAAAAGAAATAGGAATGTTGTTTCAGAGTTCTGCATTGTTCGATTCTTTGAATGTTGAAGAAAATGTGATGTTCCCCTTAAATATTTTTACCGATTGGTCATACAAAGATAAATTAGATAGAGTTAATTTTTGCTTAAAAAGAGTAAATTTAAAAAATGTAAATCACCTATATCCTTCGGAACTTAGTGGTGGTATGAAAAAAAGAGTTGCTATTGCAAGAGCAATTGTTCAAAACCCAAAATATCTGTTTTGTGACGAACCTAATTCAGGACTTGATCCTATAACTGCTATTGTCATTGATGAATTAATTAGTGAAATAACACATGAATTTAACATTACTACAATTATTAATACTCATGATATGAATTCTGTACTTGAAATTGGTGAAAAAGTTGTTTTTATTCATAATGGAAAAAAATACTGGGAAGGGACTAATAAAGAAATTTTAAATTCTAATAATGAAGAATTAAACAACTTTATTTTTGCATCTAAATTTCTAAAGGAGATAAGAAAATAAATCATAACTCTTCGTAATCTACATATTCACCATGTCCATCAGGAATGATTTTCTTTTTCTCTTTTCCTTTAATAATTCGTACTTTACCCTTTTTCGTTGATTCAGAATATTTTGAATCTGAGTTTGAATTTTTAACAATTATTTTTCCTATTTTCAATATAGCTCTGAAAATAATATAGAAAAAAAGAATTACTAATATTAACCTAAAAAAACCCATTGTTTATTTTAAATTTTAAATACAAAAATAGCTATAAATAAATCTAAATTTCTTAAATAATTCTAAAAATTATAAAACAATGGAATATCAACCTTTTTGACTCTACAACCAAACATTAAATTAACACCAAATCTAAAGTTAAACATTCTTGCCTGGTATGGAATATATGCCCCACTCTTTTTATCTTTTGCAAAAACAATGGGAACATTATCTGAAATCAGATAAATATTCAATGGCAAAAATTTTAAAGCTATACCAGCTCCAAAATTATTGAAAGTTTTATTTGCAATGGTATAATTAATTGATAATGCCAACATTTTTATTGGAAAAATATTGATACCAAAAGATAAAGCTTCTCTTAACCTGCCTTTATAAATCTCTGTTCTCGAAACTACCGATAAACTAAATTGATCAACTGGTGCATATTTAAAACCTAGATATATCTTTGTAGGCAAAAAAGATGTATATGCTTTGTTCTCATAATTCATTTCAAAAGCATTTTTTAATGAGTCAAGCAATTTTTCTCCTAAGTCGTTAGTATCAGAAGGATTCCATTCAATACCATCAAATACAAATTCACCATTTTGAGAAATGTTATAATTCCATTTATTCCACCTTATAAAACCAAGATCAATTATACTTGCCGAAAGTGTAATGTTTTCAATAGGTTGATAGTGTAATCCAAAATCAATACCAAAACCAAAATTACTGAATACATCATATATAAGATCCGATATGTCAATGGAATCTTGATCAACAAAATCGATAGATTCCCAAATAAATTTACCTTCATTATCTTTTTTAATCACTACACCTGGCAATGAAGAATTAAGTTCAAATTTCGATTTTAATTTGATCGATTCATCAGTCGTTGCTGTAATGTCTGTTTTTCTGGACGAAATATTTGCAAGCCCAAATAATACCTTACCACGATAACCATAAGTAAAATTATCATTTTTTCTTGTAGAAATACCCATGGCTATTTCAAGATAGCTTGTCAAATTAACACCTGTACCACTGAAATTAAATTCATCACCTTTTTTATTACCTTCGAGAATAAAATTAAAAATATCTCCGGGAAAAGATAATCGTGCAAAAGTTTTTTCTGAAATATCAAAGCTGAAAAATGATTCATCAGACACTCTAAAACCAATAGAAAAAAGATTGCTCATTTGATCAATTGATAGAAAATTAGTTTTTCCAAGATTATTTAAAAATTTACTTTTATCAGCCAAAGGATGTAAAAAAGTAATCAAGGAATCGCCATTTTTCATAATAATATCACCCAAATGAAGAGAACTACTTTCAAAACCACCATAAAAAGGTGAAATACCTGGTATACCTAGATGAAATTTGCAACGTGGCTGAGTAGCAGGATTTAAGAAGTATGATTGCGGGACACCTTTCATATAATAAAGTACAGTATTATATTGCGAAAACAAATTGATATTAAACATAAACAGTAAAACAAAAATTATTTTTAAATTTTTCATAATTATCTTAATTTTCATGTTATTTTAAATTTTCTTTATAATTAAATTTAGCATCAACATAAAATTTAAAATCAAGTTTATAATTACCTAAAATTTTAATTGATCTGCCTTTATCAAAATCAGGTGTTAATATTTTTGCTTTCAAAATTATTTTATTAGTATTAAACAAAAGATTGTTCATCTCAGTTTTATCAAGACTTATTCTACCTCTATACTCTTTAACTTGATTGTATATGGTAATACCATTAGCATCGACAGGTGCTGCTTTTAGAAATAAATTGTTTTCAAAATCATTTAAATATAATGTATCAATATTTTTCATAGATACTGAATCATGTAAAATTAATGTAATTTCTAAATTTAAAGGAAATTCGTTTCTTATCTTATAATTCAAATTTATCCATTCTACAATGTCTTTATTTTTCTCTTCAATATCAGATTCAAATTTAAAAGTATCCAAAAACACTAGATTTGACCTAAATTCAAGAGGTACTTCAACTTCAAGATCACCTATAATTTTACTATCATTCATCATCCATTGTTTTTCATCACTATTTCCTTCATAATTTGTATTAAGAGATGCTGCAAAACCAATCTTTTTTGCCGGAGGGAAAACCAATAATTGATCTATATTAGTTATGTTGGTTCTACTAAATTTAATAGTTCCACTTGCTTCGGGTATTAAATAATTTTTTGAATAAAGTAAATTTTGAGCAGGAGGATCCAATAATACACTATCATTTTCAAAATATCCTTTTATAAGAGCATCAACACGTATAGGAAAACCAAATGTATTTTTATAATAAATATTAATCTTAGGATTGGTAACTACAAACGAACCTGTTAGTCCTTTAATTTCATCTAATTCAATATCTACAATCGTATCTTTATCTATATTCCATTGCCCTGCATAACCAAAAAGTTTTTTAAATGGTTTTAAAGCATCTATACCAATATCCAAATTTACATAACTATTAGCAGGAATAACTTCTCCAGCATTTCCTGTCATTGTGACTTTTATATTAAAAGTAATTTTTGTAACCCCTGGTGTCGAATTATCAAAAATAACTTTATTTCCTTTCAATGGAATGCGAATAAAATTGTAGTAATTACCAGAGGAACGAGACAAAGGAATAATTGTATCAAAAATGCCTTTTTTTGTTATTATATTATTTGAAGATAATTGAAGATTTGCCTTTATAGGAAAATTAGAATTTATTTCTAAATCAAGGATTGCATTATCTGTTATCATTGAATCGGGACGAAGCCCATTTTTTAAATCCATTTCAAAAATTTTTACATCAGTAAGTTCATACGTCATACTTGTAGGAAAAACAAAATCAGTAGGGCCTGAGTTTAAAGAATAATGTTTGGTACCTTGATATGATATATCTATCAAATCATCAACTGTAAAATTAACCAAAGAATCTTTTCTTAAATAAAGAACAACAGTATCACCATGAAAAACAATAACCGAATCTTCTGTTAAATCTTCAAACATATCTTTAACAGTCAATGATCCCTTTATGGCGGGTGTAAAAATTTGTGGGCCAATATTTATTTGTTTTGATAAGTTATCAAAATCCCATTCTTCTTTCACACAAGAATAAAAAATAAAAAATACAATAAAAATAGTTTTAAAAATAGCTAATTTTTTCATTTTAAATAGGTTAAAATTTTATTATGTAATTATACAAAAAATTATCGTTTTTGCAAATAATTAAATTAAAATATTTTTCCTCTTTATTAAACTTACAAAACGTAAATTTCTCACAATCTTTGATTGGAAATCCTTTCAAAACATTGCCTTTACAATCAAAAATATACAAATCACCATTAATTAATTTAATGCCTATAATTTTTGTATTAAAATTATTCAAATCAAAAAATTTAGGCATATAATCAATTTTAAATTCAAAATCCTTGTCAAATATTTTATTTTCTTTATCATAAACAATGAGACGATTTTCATCGACAAAAATATAATCATTTGTTTTATCACAATTAAAATTATTAACCATAAATATATGGTATGGCGAAAATTTATCTAAATCTAAAAATTTATACCCTTTTTCAAAATTGATATTATAAATCCTTCCGTTAATATCAGTAAATACCAAATGAACAAAATCATTTGAATATAAATAAAATTTATTGTCTGAAAAAATTATATTCTCTTTAAAATTAAATCTTGAATTACCTCGTCTATCAAAAACATACATATTTGAAGAATCCTTAACACATATATAATCTTTAGTATTAATCCTAAAATGTTGAATTTCGTTATAAACAAAATCTTTTGTAATAGGTATTTTCCAACCTTCAACATATTTACCCTTTATATTATATGCATAAACTTTTTTATCACTACATGCAATAAAAATTCTATAATCTTTATTATTATCATAATCAAAGACATTTAATCCATTAGTTGCCTTGGCTGGCAATTTTACTGGAAAATTTTCTACATAATTGCCATTTCTATCGATAAGATGTATGTAATTATAAGTATTAAACAACAATTGCAATTTATTATTTTTATAAAAATCTACCTGAAAAAATTTACTTAAAACATGTTCATCAATTCTTTTTTTCCATATAATGTTGCCCGATTGATTTATTAAATACAAATTGTTCTCTTCATCCTGCAAAAATATCTCATCTTCACCATTATTGTGATTTTTAACAATTTGTGGTTCAGCCTTTATGGGTGCATCTATTTTTAGTTTCCAAACAATTTGTGGAATATCTGACTGATCACTAATTCCAGTAAGTACTGATAATAACATCTTTTCATCTTCATTTTTTAAAATCACACAAAAAAACCTATCTTCTTCTTTTGACTGTTTTATAAGATATTTATTAATTGTTTTACTTTGTCCAAAATTTGCAAAATATATAAAATTATTGTTGCTTGAAATTAGTTTTTTAATTTTTTGATTTGCAGGTAAAGTATTAAATAAATTATTCTTTGATACATTTAACAAATATTCATTTAATGATTCGTAAGAATCTGAAAATATAATATTATCATTATAAAAAGTAAAATATAATTCTGAAAAAGTATTGAAAAATTCACCAAAAATATTCGCTATAAAATCATTCAAAACTAATTCATATATATTATAAATAGTTTCATTAACTTTTAAAGATTTAAAAAAGTGATTTTTATTAGTTTTTTCAACAAAATTTAAAAATTTATATTTAAATTCATCAAAATTATTCATTTTCAATAGTAGGTATGGAGTTTTTCTGACAAAAAAGAAAGTTATTTCATTATAAATATTTTTTATAAAATCATCTTCCACATTGTAAGAATATTTTTCTTTTATCTCTTTTTTAAAATTTTTAAATCTTTCTATAAAAACCTTTTTCTTAAAATTATTTAATTTATTATAAAAATCGTTTATATCGTTGAAATTAAAATGTATAAACTGATCAACATTATATGGGATTAGGTTTAATTGAGTTTCTTTAAAAGCTATTTTTTCATTAAAAATAGATATTAAATTATTATCATCTTTTTCTTTAATTAAAAAACCATTTAAAATCAATAGATTGTTATTGATGTTCAAATCAAGTACACCATATTTTGCTAAATTTTTGCTTGACAAAATTTTTTTAATATAGTTGTTGTTAATAATTTTATGTGCAAGAAAATAAAAATTATCAAAATTTACTAAGATATTTGCTTCACTACTTTTACTTTTAGAAATTTTAAATAAATCATAATAATTTTTTTTTATTGAAGAATTTTTATTTCTAATAATTCCTTCTATAATCAACTTATCATTTGATAAAGCGACATAATCAGCAAAAGAATATAAATATATAATAATATTATTAGTCAAATCATATAATTCATAAAATTTATTTTTATCATAAATTTTAACAGAGATATTATAATTATCAAAAATTTTTGAAATTTTATTATTGGTAAAATTTATATTTACTGGCAAATATGCTACAATTGAAATATTTTCTTTGTCTTTGGGATGAAATGAAAAATATGATGTTTCTTTAATATTTAGGATTTGATTGTTATCAAGAAACTTTCTTAGTGCATATTTAAAATTGTGCAAATTATATAATTTCAAAAAGTTATTAAATAATGAATCTGTATTAAATATTTTATTCAAATTATTTATTTTATTTATTTTCATAATGCATACATAATTATCAGGTACTAAATTTAAAACACCATTCTTATCTTTTATTTTATTTTTATTTTTAAAAATAAAATATATTGAAATTGAGGTAATTAACAAAATATTTATTAAAAAAACCAAATATTTTAATTTTTTAGGCATAATAATAAATAGATTTATAAATCAAAAATAATAAAATAAATAATAGATTTAAATTGTTATTAAAGCAAAATACCAATACATTATATGAAATCAATTATATTGTTGATTTAAAAATCTTATAAAAATTTTTGAGGCTTAATTAAATTATCATTTTCAAATCAATGTTGCCATTACAAAAAAATAACTATCCCACTTATATGGGATAGTTTTAAAGTCATTAATCAATAAATTTTTTACAAATTATTGTGGAGGTAACATGCCCCCTGGAGGTGGGCCAGGAACAAATCCTGGAGGCAAAGTTTGACGTATTCGTTGTTGATCATTATTTTGATTTGTTTGAAAAGTTCTAAGATTATAAACAAAAGTAATCATTCCATATTGTTTAATTACATTGTTACTTACATCTTCAACATATAGTTCATTAACATTTCTTGAAATACTATTATTTTGTTTTAATACATCGAAAATTGTTAGTCTCAACTCACCTCTCTTATTTTTGAATAATTTTTTACCAAGACTAATGTTCCATAAAAGATAATCGGGATCGTATATATCAGACAAACCTTTGTATAATTGATATGAAAAATCGGTTCTTAAAACAAAATCTTTTAAAAAGGTAAAATTACCATTAAAAGTAAGATATTCTGTAAAATAGTTTTGATTTTGTTGTGTATTTAATTTATTTTTAACAATATTATATACACTATTAGAAGAAATTGTAAAATCAATATTCTGACTTATATTACTGCTTATTACAATACCACTACCTATAGAATTTTGTAAGGTAAAACTTTTCTGATTGTTGATTAAACCAGGAGTTTGTGAATAATTATAAAACAAATTGAAATTGAAATTGCTTTTTATAAATTTTACTGGTACACCATAAGTAATAAAACTACTTAAATTATATCTCCCAGAAGTGTTAACAGGACGAATTAACTGGACTCCCCTGGACAAATTGATTTTATTTTGTACAAGTTCATTATTATAAAGATATACTGTAGTATCGTTATTTGCATATATAACTTGATTAACTATATCATTATTGGTTATTGTAAAATTAATAGCTGTAAAGAGAGTAGTTCCTTTTGTAGTATTTGATTTATTTAGATTCACAGAAAATCGGTGATTGTAAGATGGCATTAAAGCAGGATTTCCTGTTGAAAGTCGTAGTGGATTGCTTTTATCGACAACATTTTGCAATTGAGTAACTGATGGGGGATCAAAACTTGTACGATAAAATATTCTTAATCCACTTGTTCTATTTGACCCGTAACGCATCATAGCATATGGCAAAAAATTTGCAAATGTTTTGTTTATATGCTGATTGTAAGGAAATTCCTGATCATTAATTAAAGTAGCTGATTCATAATTAATTCCAAAATTAAAATTCAATTTATCATTAGATCTGATTCTATAAGCAATTCCAGCCTGATGTGTTAAATAATTACTTTCGAAAACATTACTTAATGAAGTATCTAAAATACTGTATTCGTTATAATCATAACTATAGTTAAATGACTTTTTGTCAGACTTTCTACGATTAAAATTAATATTATAAGACAATTGTATTTGTGCATTATTGCCTGCAGGTTCGGTGTAAGAAAGACGAGCAGAATATGATTCATTGTAAACAGGCGATTCATTTTTTATATCAAGAGTATCGCCTTTCAAACCAAATCCAGTAAAATAATTATTTATTGAATTTTGATAACTTTCGCCAATTCGATCATTTATATTAGTACTCAGGTTTAAGGAAATTGTTCTTCCTTTTTTAGCAAACTGATGCATATACAACAAAAACGAAGAAAAACTGAGTGCTTTATAATTTGACTTATAGTCACTATTTGAACTATTCAACATATTTTCATTTTTGTAGGTAAATCCATTAAAACCTCGTTCAGAATTGTTTGTTTGAATACTCAAACGAGGCTGGAAAATAACTCTATTCATTGAATCAATATTGTATTCCATCCTCAGTGAAAAACGATGATTATAATTTTCTGATTTTGAAAAATTATCTTCTTTATAGATTTGTGTAGTACTATCTTTCATAAAATAATTACGATTAATCAATTGATTATTTTTGTTGTTTGAATTATTGAAGAAATAACTACCTGTTACCTCTATTTTATTAAGCCATTTATCAGAATAATTAATACCAAAAGAATTGGTAGTAGTTATACCAGATTGTTGTCCTACCATAAAATTATTTATGTTTGACATAGAACCACCAAAACCGCCACTTCTACCACCACCCATTCCACCAAATCCACTTGAACCTGTATTTACAACTCCTATCAAATCTTCCATCGAAAAATTTTGCTGATTTATATTATTTGCCATCCCTATTAATGCTATCCTGCTTGTTTTTCCAAAAATGTTTATATTTCCTCCAATCATATACTTATCAGTATTACCGTATCCAGCATACAATTTACCAAATTGACCTCTGCGCATATTATTGCGAGTTACTATATTTATAGTTTTAGTCGTTTCGCCATCATTAAATCCAGTAAACCTTGCCTGTTCACTTTGTTCATCTATTATTTGTACTTTATCAACAATTTCAGCTGGTAAATTTCTTAATGCAGCAATCGGATCCTGATCAAAAAAAGGTCTCCCATCAATAGTAACTTTTCGAACCTGCTCTCCTTGTGCTTTAACTTGTCCACTTTCAACAGTAATACCTGGCATCTTTTTAACCAAATCTTCAGCACTCGCATCTTGAGTAGTTTTAAAAGCATCTGCATTTAATTGTAATGTATCGCCTTTAACTTCGGCTCTAATAGCTGTACCTGTAACTTGAACTTCATCAAGAGTTTTTACCTCTTCATTCAAAAAAATCGTTCCCAAATTTATATCTTTATCTTTTACTTGAAGCTCTTTTTCATATTTAATATAACCAACATAAGATATTGTTAATAAATAAGTCTTATTAGCTACAACTCTTTTTATTTCAAAATATCCATTATTATCTGATGTAGCACCAAAAACATCTTTTCCATTTTTTTCTTTTAAAACAATAGTTGAACCAGGTAAAGATAATTTAGTTGACCCATCTTTAACATATCCTTCAACTTTAACAAATTGGGCAGACATTTCGACAAAAAAGAAAATACATAAACTCGTAAAAAATAATTTTTTCATCATAAATTTTTTATTAAATATTTTCACAATGTAAACTTAATTTGAAAATATTAAATAAACTATAAGTTTCTATGAAATGCTATTAAAAGTAGACAAATTAAAAAATTCGTAGTATCGATTAAAAAAAATTATATAAAAAAAAGGCTACCGAAAATTTCGATAGCCTTTTTAAATCAAAAACAAATATTGATTAATTTTTGTTATAACCTTTTAACATATCCATTAATTTCTGTCGTGTAAAGAAAATTCGACTTTTTACAGTTCCAATTTTCAAATTTAACTTCTCGGCAATTTCTTTATATTTATACCCATCAAGATGCATTTTAAAAGGTACTTTAAACTCATCATCCAGTTCCTCAATTTTTTGTAACATTTCTTTAGTTTGTAATTCACTTTCAGGTTTTTGAAATCCCGATTCTTGATAAATATTCAGATAATATAAATCATCTGTATTATCAAATGTAGTTCTTTTACGCATAGCTCTTCTGTAATTATTAATAAAAGTATTTTTCATAATAGTAAAAGTCCATGCTTTAAGGTTAGTATTATCGACAAATTTATTTCTATTTATAATTGCTTTAAAAAGAGTATCTTGAAGTAGATCATGAGCATCCTCAGGATTCCTAGTCAGGCTATAAGCATAACGAGCCAGACTATCTTTTAATCCTGTCAACTGATAATTAAACTCTATTGCTGTCATTTTTTTATGTTTTAGTTTTGTTTAACAAATATAATAATAAATTAAACAAATAAAAAATTATTTAAGTATATAAAATTTATTTTTTTAATTTTATCTAAATATATATTGCTTTTTTTATTTGTTCATTTATGGTTTTTATAGAATTTTTTTAAATTTTGTCTAAATATTAAATTTTTGTTAAATTTACATTAAACAAATATTTATTTGTTTATTTTTTAATTATTCAATGTTATACATTTTATTTTTTGCGCCTAATCTTTTAAAATCATTTTTCATTATTGAAATAATGTAATAAAAGAAAAAAGGGGCTAATATTAGCCCCTTTTTACAATCCCAAATTTTAGTCCTTTTTTTTTTAATCGTTATTGTCATCAATTTCTATATCTTTTTTACCATCTTGATTTAATAAATCAACATTGTTATCTGATATATTTATTTCAGTCAAATCATTTTGTTGAGGTATGATTTCTATAATATTTTTAACTTTATTATCACTTATTCTTTTGCCTCGAGCTTTATAACTTTTTACACCAATAAAATCAGTTGCTCTTAACAACAATTTTTTATACATATTTCTGTTTGTCATTACATCACATTCGAAATATGCATCGTAAGTTGCTGATAAACATACAACTTTTGAATCTTGATGCTCACTAATAAATAATACAGGTTTTTCTGAAACTTCAGTAGTAAAACGTTTTAAATAATAATAATTAGTTTCACCATCAAAATAAATTGCTGTATAAATTTTATCATTTTTAAATTTCTCAATCAATAAAATATCTGTTTCAAAATGGTTTGATATATCAAAATTACAAGTTCGAAAATAACCTGATTTTGTAAATACTATTATTTTATCGTTATCAAAAAATTCACCTAGATATACTCCTCTGCCTTCATAGTTTAGTCGCAAAACATTATTATCAAACCAAACTTTTGTTCCACCCAAGGTTGATTCACCTTTTTCAAGCAGCACAATTTTATGAATAGCATTTTTTGTCAATATATTACCTTTTGCATTTCGGCCTTTTATATCTATCTGTGCAAAATCAACTTCAAATGAAAGATTTTTAATTCGTGGTCGTGGTCTTAAAATTACTTTAATTTTTTCTGATTCGCCATTTGGGTTTACACTAATATACAATATTTTACTTCCCTCCTTCCCTTGGGTCAAATCATATTCTTTATCACGCATTATTCCAGTTATATTACAACGTTTAATGTATGCTATTGAACTATTACCATCTCTATACACAATGTTGTATATAGTTCTGGTATCATTTTTTCGGAATATTCCGACATACAAAATATCTTTTCCAACAAATTGCTTTTCAGAGACTTTGGTTACCAAATATTTACCATTTTCCTTTATCACTATAACATCATCAACATCAGAACAATCACATACATATTCATCTTTCTTCAACGAAGTACCTATAAAACCTTCAGTTCTGTTTACATACAATTTTTGATTTGCTATAGCGATATTTGTTACTTCGATATTTTCAAAGTTTCTAATTTCTGTTTTTCTTTGTTTATCTTTTCCATATTTTTCTTTTATTTTTTTGAAATATTTTATTGTATAAGGTATAATATTTTTAATATTTGTCTTAATTTCTTGAATTTCTAATTCTATTCTTTTAATGTTTTCATCTGCTTCAAACGAACTATATTTTGAAATTCTTTTTATAGGAATATTTGATAATCTGATCAAATCTTCATTTGTAATTTCTCTAATTATTTGATCTTTGTATGGTTCTAATTCTTTTCTTATTGTCAACAATATTTCTTCTTCAGTTTTACATTGTTTTATTGGTTCATAGAGTTCATTTTCAATAAAAATTTTTTCAAGAGTTACATAATGAAGTGAATCTTCTAATTCTTTAAGTCTAATTTCAAGTTCTTTTTGCAATAAATTTTTAGTATTTAAAACCGATAATTTTAAAATTTCAGAAATACTAAAAAAATTAGGCTTTTTGTCGTCTATAACACATGAATTTGGTGAAATCGTAATTTCACAATCGGTAAAAGCGTACAATGCATCAATAGTTTTATCGGCCGAAACGTCATTTGTCAGATGCAAAACTATTTCTACATTTTCAGCAGTATTATCATCTATCTTTTTAATTTTAATTTTACCTTTTTCATTTGCTTTTATTATAGACTCGATTATTGATCCAGTAGTTTTACCGTATGGAATTTCAGTAATTACAAGCGTTTTTTTGTCAATTTTATTTATTCGTGCTCTTACTTTTACTAACCCGCCTCTCAAACCATCATTATATTTTGATACATCGATCAAACCGCCGGTAGGGAAATCGGGATATAACTTAAAATCTCTGCCTTCGAGAAAAGCAATAGCAGATTCTATAATTTCATTAAAATTGTGTGGTAGTATTTTTGAAGCAAGTCCTACAGCAATACCTTCAACTCCTTGCACAAGCAAAATAGGAAATTTCATTGGAAGAACTACTGGTTCTTTTTTTCTCCCATCATAAGAGAGTTTCCATTTAGTAATCTTTGGATTAAAAGCAACTTCGAGAGCAAACTTCGATAAACGAGCTTCGATATATCTTGGTGCTGCAGCATTATCTCCTGTAAAAATATTTCCCCAATTTCCCTGTGTTTCAATCAACAATTCTTTTTGCCCAAGTTGTACAAGTGCTTCGCCAATAGATGCATCACCATGCGGATGATATTGCATTGTATGCCCAATAATGTTAGCAACTTTAGTAAATCTTCCATCATCAAGAGTCCACATTGCATGTAATATACGACGTTGTACAGGTTTCAATCCATCAAGTACATGAGGTACAGCACGCTCAAGAATTACATACGAAGCATAATCAAGAAACCATTCTCTGTACATCCCTGACAATCGTGTAACATGTTCAGAAGGATGAAAAACTTCACCCTGAACTTCATTGCCCTTCTCTTCGCTCGAAAGCGATTCATCAAACAATTCGTTAACTTCAAAATCATCAAATGTCATAACTCAAAAATCTTTTAATTTATAAAACATTCTCTTCAATAATATCTTCTTCGATCTTAAGATTTTCAATAATAAAATCCTGTCGTTCAGGTGTATTTTTACCCATATAAAAAGCCAGTAATTTAGTAAGAGCATCTTCTTTCTTTAAACTAACTGGTTCAAGACGCATATCCTTACCTATAAAATGTTTGAACTCATCGGGTGATATTTCTCCTAATCCTTTAAATCTTGTTATTTCGACATTTTGACCAAGTTTTTTCATTGCTTCTTGTTTTTCTTCTTCACTATAGCAATAAATAGTTTCTTTTTTATTCCTTACTCTGAAAAGCGGTGTTTGCAAAATAAACAAATGTCCTTGTCGAACTAATTCAGGAAAAAATTGCAAGAAAAAAGTTATTAACAACAACCTTATATGCATACCATCAACATCTGCATCTGTTGCTATCACAACATTATGATAACGTAAATTTTCAATACCTTCTTCAATATTTAACGCTGCTTGCAATAAATTGAATTCTTCATTTTCGTACACAATTTTCTTTGATAATCCAAAAGTATTCAATGGCTTACCTTTCAAACTAAAAACAGCCTGTGTATTAACATCTCTTGCCTTGGTTATTGAACCACTTGCCGAATCACCTTCTGTAATAAATATTGTTGTTTCGTTTCTTCTTTCATCATCATCAGTATAATGAATCTTGCAATCTCTTAATTTTTTATTATGTAGACTTATTTTTTTTATTCTTTCTCTCGATAATTTTTGTATTCCCGAAATTGCTTTTCTTTCTTTTTCTGATTCTTGTATTTTTTTTAAAAGCAAATTTGCCGTTTCTGGATTTTTATGTAAATAATTATCTAATTCTATTTTTATAAAATCTCCAATGAAATTTCTAATTGAAGGTCCATCGGGCGAAATATTTTTTGAACCCAACTTTGTTTTCGTTTGTGATTCAAATACAGGTTCTTCAATTTTTATGCTTATAGCTGCCACTATCGATGCTCTTATATCAAGCGGATCATAATCTTTTTTATAAAAATCTCTTATCGTTTTCACTAAAGCCTCCTTAAAAGCAACAAGATGTGTACCTCCATGAATGGTGTTTTGCCCATTAACAAACGAATGGTATGTCTCACCATATTGGTCGGTATGTGTAAAAGCAATTTCAATATCTTTTGATTTAAGATGAATAATTGGATATAAAGGCTCTGATGTAAGAGATTCATTTAACAAATCGAACAAACCATTTTCAGATCGGTATGTTTTTCCATTATAAATTATGCTCAATCCCGAATTTAGATATACATAATTTTTTATCATCGTTTCTACATAGTCTTCTAAAAACTTAAACTTTCCAAAAATTTCTGGATCGGGATAGAAAGTTACTTTAGTACCATTTTTTTCATCAACTCTTACATTGTTTAATTCTTCAATTAAAATTCCCTTGCTAAATATTGCCTGTGTAGAAATATTGTCGCGAATCGACTGAATCATAAACTTCTCTGAAAGTGCATTAACTACTTTTATACCTACTCCATTTAAACCTACCGACTTTTTAAAAACTTTAGAATCGTATTTTGCACCAGTATTCATCTTTGATGCAACATCAATAACTTTATTTAATGGTATCCCACGCCCATAGTCTCTTATAGTTACAAATTCATTAGAAATTTCTATTTCAATTGTATCACCATATCCCATCATATGCTCATCGATAGCATTATCAACAACTTCTTTTAACAAAATGTATATTCCATCATCAGGAGAAGATCCATCACCAAGTTTGCCAATATACATTCCAGGTCGTTTTCGTATGTGTTCATTCCAATCTAAAGTTTTTATTGTTTCTTCATTATACACAATATTACTCATAACTAGTCTATTTTTATTTTATCACAAAAATATAATATTTTATCCCTTTATTCTTGAATTCTTTTTCAACAATACAACTAAAAAAAAGATTTATAAAACATTAATTGTTAAAATCTTTTGGAATAATAAATACATACCAATGATTAGTATCACTCTTTTAAGATAAAAAATATCATATGGTAACTCCTTTATAGATTTTTATTTATCAATAATTTTAATTTATAATTTAATCTCTTATGCAATCAAAATTAAAATTATTCAATACAAAAGATTTTACAGATAATTTAAACTTAGTTAATAAAAAAATATCAGAATTAATAGATATATCACTTTCCGATTTCCTTTACCTTAACAATTTAATAAAAGAATTTAACAAGCAAATAAATAACAACTCTTTGTTGTATAATCAAATAACAGAACATTTGATTAATAATCAGTATATTAATAAAATCAACACAATCCTAAAAATCATAAGACATCAAAAAAGAAACCATCATCATTTTATGATTCAAATCAATAAATTGACAATTGCATTAAATGAAATCAATAAAATCTCAGAAAATTTGTCTTTTAACTTACATTCAATATATAACGACATATGTACTATAAAAATGCTATTAATTGATTATTTTATAAGCAATAATAAAGATAAGTTAATCAGTAATCTATATGAAAATATTGACGATTTAATGAATTTAATAAATGAAGAGATTGATATATTAACAATAAGAAAAAACTTTATTAAAAATTCTCTGAAAAATATTGAAAAGTTTAATAATATTAAAAACAAATTGGAAATCAAAGAAAAATTCAGTCATATCACCTTTTATTTTTATTCTGTAAGAAAAGCTCATCATAAAATAAATAAAATCATAAAATCACTTAATGAGAAAACAAAGAATATAGAAAATCTTATAAACAATACAATTGTTCAATTACAATATCAGGATATTGTACGACAAAAGTTCGAACATGTTAGCAAAGTACATGAAGAAATAATTCAAAAAATAAATTTGCTTTCAAAAAAATTAGATTCCGATAAATACATCGAAAATATTAGTGATATAATTTATCTCGAATCTGCACAAATAATACATGCAAACAATCTTTACATTAATGCTTTAAAAAACATTCTAAACAACATATGGAAAGTAAACGAAGTCAGTGAAAAGTACTCTGACGACTGTAAAAAATTAAACAAAGCTTTGGAATATTTTTCAATAAACAATTTTAATAATTTAAGGAAGCATATAATAAAAATAAACACAGTAATTTTACATAATATTAGAATTTTTGAAAATACAATTAATGTAATTATCCAGAATAATCAAATACTTTTTAAAAAATTAAAGATTATTAAAACTAAAATTGAATCATGTTTTGCAATAATTGAAGAAACAAAATATTTTTCAAAAAACGATAATATAAACATTTTAACACAAGTATTTAATGTATTCGAAAATATTAAAAATCAAATTAATGAGTCGACAATTATTTCAAATACGTTAAACGAAAAATTAACACCAGCACTAAAAAGCAATGTGAATGATTCAATAATAAAAAATTTAGTTCTAAATACAACAGAACTAAAAATTCAGATTTATGATTTAATAATTATTTTCAAAGATTTTGATGCTAAAATAAAACAAATAACCTCTGAAGAATTAACAAACAACAAAATTACTCTTGAAGGAATCAGGTATTACAACAATTTTGAACAAGAAATAAATGATATTCTTAAAAAATTAATTAAACTGGCAAGAAATTTTAAAAATTCAGAATTATTACAAATTGAAAATCCAGCTAATAAAAGAAGTAGATTAGAAGCGATAAAAAACATTTACACTGTCAGAAGTGAACACTTAATACATGAGAATTTTACAAGGATACTTGAAGAAATGGGAAATAATACCGATGAAAATATATTAAAATTAATGAAAAACAAAAACATTAATGATAATGATAATGAAGGTGATATTGAACTATTTTAAAATAATAAATTAAAAACACTAAAGCCATGAAATCTAAAGAGAAAACATTAATTATCGACACCAAACTAACCATTGATAAAATTGAAGAAACCAAAAATAAGATTTTAAATCTGATGAAAAAAAATCAATTTGAACAAATCTTTATAACAACAGAGCAAATTGATTTAACAGGTATTCAACTAATAATATCTTTAAAAAAAACCTTTACCGACAATCACCAAAAAACAATAATAGAATTCAATCAAAAAATAACTGAAAAATTAAAAAATTATGGATTTGAAACATTAATCAACTAAAAATATTGAAAAATATGAATAAAAAAATATTATTTGTCGACGATTCCGAAAGTATTCGTGAAATCGTCAATTTTACCCTTACACGTGAAGGGTACGAAGTTACTTTAAGCAGTAATGGCAAAGAAGCCTTACAGTATTTAAATGGCACTGAATATAATCTCATAATAACCGATCTGTATATGCCAGAAATGAATGGTATTGAACTGATAAAAGAAATCAGAAAAAAGCCAGAATATAAATTTACTCCTATTCTATTTTTATCAACAGAATCACAACTTGATAAAAAAATGGAGGCTAAAGAAGCTGGAGCAACAGGTTGGATTGTAAAACCTTTCGTACCTGCTAAACTGATTGAAGCAATAAATAAAGTAATAAAATAATGGAAAACATTATTAACAAATTTATTGAAGAAGCTAGCGAACATATTAATAATATTGAAAATTCGCTTTTAGAATTTGAACAAAATCAAAGTGATGAATGTATAGAAAAAATTTTCCGTGCCATACACACACTTAAAGGCACAGGTGCAATGTTTGGTTATAACAATATTAGCGAATTAACTCATCACCTCGAAAATGTTTACGATTTAATAAGAAAAAAAATAACAAAACTTGATAAAAATATAATAAATATTACTTTAAAATTAACCGATACTATAAAAAGAATATTAACAAATAACACCGATGATGATGATTTAAAATCATTGATTGAAGAAATTTCAGATTGCTTAAGCACCATTAAAACAAAACAAGTATTGACAATTAATGATAAAGATAATGTTACTGACGAAAAAAATACTTATTACATATTTTTCAAACCAACAAGAGAAGTTATTTCGAGAGGGCTAAATGTATTAAATTTAATCGATGAAATTACTGAATGTGGTAAAACATACATAATTCCAAACATAACAGAAATACCAGATATTAATAATATAAACCCAATAGATTCATACATTTCATGGCATATATTGTTATACACTAATAAAAGTAAAGATACAATAGAAGACATATTTTTATTTGCTAAAGAAGAAAGTATTTTGAAAATAGAAAAAATTGATAAAGAAAATTTGATCGAGAATAAAAAATTTCTACGACAAATTGATGAAATATTAAAAAATAGTAATACCGATCAATTACAATTTATTTATCAAATTTTAAAAGAAATAAAAAATCCTGTTACCGATAAAGTAAAAAAAATATTACAAAATGAAAAAACAGGTGCTTTTATTACTAATGTAAAAGTTGCATCTGAAAAATTGGATAACTTAATAAATCTTGTAAGTGAATTAGTAATAAACCAATCTCGCCTTTCTTTATTTGCAGAAAAATATAATAATCTTGAATTATTAAATATTGTTGAAAATTTACAAAAACTGGTAAAACAATTAAGGGATTTATCATTTGAAATTGTTCTAGTACCATTAAACGAATTGTATACGAGATTTAATCGACATGTAAGAGACCTATTAAATGAATTAAATAAAAAAGCTGATTTTGTAGTATCAGGACTCGAAACTGAACTCGATAAAACAATAATTGAAAAAATAACAGACCCGATAATGCATATTTTACGAAATTGTATAGATCATGGAATTGAATCACCAGAAGAAAGAGTTAAGCTTGGAAAACCCGAAAAAGGAATTATAAGTATGACAGCCCAATATTCTGGAAATTATGTTCATATTTTCATATCAGACGATGGACGAGGAATAAATGAAGAAGAAGTACGTAAAATTGCTATCGAAAGAGGCATTATCAGCGAAGATACAACATTAACTAAGCAACAATTATATGAATTGTTGTTTTTACCAGGATTTTCTACATCAAAAAAAGTAACAGAAATATCAGGCAGAGGTATAGGTATGGATGTTGTAAAACAAAAACTCGCCGAAATCCGTGGTGAAGTAAAAATATTATCAGAAAAAAACAAAGGTACAACAATAGAGTTAAAAATACCTCTAACATTATCAATAATTGATGGTTTATTGATAAAAGTAGAAAATCTTTCAATGGTAATACCATTATCAATAATCGACAAAATTTGTCTTATTACAAACGATGATCTTGAAAAACATTCAAGATTGTATGTCACAATTGAAAACGATAGAATCCCAATATTCAATTTACGCGAAGAACTCGAATATCAGCCAATTAAACAAAATATATATCAAATGATAGTTGTTTCAACCAACAATCAAAAAATTGGATTTATAGTTGATACGATTGTTGGTGAATATCAGGCAGTATTAAAACCATTAGGAAAATTTTATCAAAATATAGATATATTTTCTGCTGCAACAATTTTAGGTGATGGTTCTATAGCTCTCGTACTTGATGTTAATAAAGCTATTGAAAATTTTTCAAAGAAAATTTTAATTGAAGAATTATGAATACAAATTCAAATGAAAATATAAACTTAATTGTTTTTTCGCTGGGTACTGAAAATTTTGGTATCGATACTGATTATGTAATTAATATTATTGATCATGCAAATATTACACCAATTCCAAGATCTCCCAAAACATTGAAAGGTGTAATTAACCTGCGTGGATCTATATTACCATTAGTAAGTACACATACATTGCTTGATATACCAGCATTAAGCAATGACAAGTATAATTATATAGTTATAGAAATATCATCATATAATCATAATATAAAATTTGCAATTGAAGTTGATTCGGTCATGGATGTTATAGAAATAGATAAACATCAAATATTACCGCCACCAAAACTTGGAATCAATTTCCCCGATATTTACTTGAAAGGAATTGTAAAAAAAGACAGACAATTTATATTAATTTTAAATATTGAACAAGTTTTCATTACTGACAACTTATACAAAAGCAAATATCTTAAAACTATGTAAATATGATAAAAAATGAAATAAATACCAATTCATTAATTAATACAGAATCACTCAGTGATAAAGAATTTTATTTGCTTAGTAAATTTATTGAAGATAATACAGGCATAAAAATGCCTTTCTCAAAAAAAATAATGTTACAAACCAGATTATTTAAAAGATTAAAAGCTTTAAATATTAATAATTTTGAAACTTATATAAAATATCTTTTTTCGCAAGAAGGACAAACAAATGAAATTGTTCATTTTTTTGATATAATAAGTACCAATAAAACAGATTTTTTCAGAGAACCTCAACATTTTAAATATCTCGAACAACACATTCAAAAACTTTTATTAAATAAAAACGACATATTTTTTAAAATATGGAGTGCTGGATGTTCAAGCGGCGAAGAACCTTATTCAATAGCAATAACCTTAAATGAATTGATAACAAATGAAAAAACATTTAATTATACTATTGTAGCGACAGATATTTCATTGAGAATGTTAAACATAGCCAAAAAAGGTATATATTCATACGAAAAGGTAAAACATCTACCTCCAGAAATTCTGAAAAAATATTTTTTAAAAGGAATTAATAAAGAAGAAGGAAATGTTAGAATCAAACCTGAATTACAATTTAAAATAACTTTTAAATACCATAATTTATTACAAGAAGTAAATGAAATTAAATTTCCAACATATGATTTTATATTTTGTAGAAATGTATTAATATATTTTAATAAAGAAAATCAGTTTAAAGTATTATGTAAATTATGTAACAATTTAAAAAAAGGAGGTATTTTATTTATAGGACATTCTGAATCGATATTTGGATTTCCTTTACCATTAAAAAATATAAAACCTTCAATATATTTAAAAATTTAAATATGTTATGAAACCTAATTTTAGTGATGAAGAATTATTAAATGAAATAAGATATCATCTTGAATTAAAAAACAGAGCTATAAGCGAGTTGGATAAGTTGAATATAGCATTAATAAAGTTAAACAATCAACTCAACAATGCTGAATCTTTAAAATCAAACTTTCTGGCTAATATTCGAAATGAATTATTTAATCCACTAACTTCAATACTTGCAATAACAAAAAATATTTTAAAATCGAAAGAGAAGATAGAAAAAAATGAAATAATAAAATTAATAGAATATATTGATGCCGAATGCTTTTATTTGAATTTTCAACTAAAAAATATAGTATCAGCTGCCACAATCGAAGCTGGAGATATGAATTTGCAAATAAGTGAAATTGATTTAATATCTTTAATTGAGGATTTAATAAAAGATTTTAAATTTTTTCTTAATAAAAAAAATTTGTCGATTAGTCTCGAAAATAATATTACAACAGAAAAAATAACAACCGATCCCGAAAAAATTCAAGTAATATTATCAAACATCTTAGATAATGCAATAAAATTCAGTTATGAAAACAAAAAAATTATTTTGAAAATTAATAAAGAAGACGAATATTTTTGCATCAATGTAATAAATTTTGGAAAAGGAATTCTTGAAGAGGAAAAAGATAAAGTATTTGATAGATTCTGGAAAGAAGACAATAGTATAAATTCAATAAATAAAGGTTTAGGACTTGGATTATCAATTACAAAAGCATATACAGAATTTTTGGGTGGAAAAATTGAAATTAAAAATATACCTGCATTAGAAACAGAAATAAAAATAACAATTCCGAATTTAAATAAAAATAACTTGCAACAAACTTTTGACCTCAATACATTTTTGTTTTAAAATAAAACAATGATAAACCAACTTATAAATTGTAAAACATATTATTTATATCCTTCAACAATAATCGTAGAGAAAGATATTTCATTAGTTACAACTATTTTAGGATCATGTATATCTGTATGTTTATATGACATAAATCAAAATATAGGAGGTATTAATCATTATATGTTACCATTATGGAATGGAAAAGAATTTCCATCTCCAAAATACGGGAATATTGCAATAAAAAAACTTATCGAAAAAATGGAAGCTTTAGGTTGTAAAAGAAAAAATATGATAGCCAAAATATTTGGTGGTTCAAATATTTTTTACAACCAAGGAATACATTTTGATAATAGTATAGGTGAAAAAAACATTGAAATAGCACTTTACATGCTTGAAGAATATACAATACCAGTTAAAGTTCAAAATACAGGTGGAATAAACGGCCGAAAAATAATATTTAATACATTTACAGGAGATGTATATCATAAATTTCTTAATGAAGAAAATTATTCCCTATTATGAATAAAAGTAAAAAATACAAGGTGTTAATTATTGATGATTCTGCATTAACAAGACAAATTTTATCTCAAATTTTATCTTCAGATCCTGAAATAGATGTAATAGGTACAGCACACGATCCAATCTTTGCAGCTCGAAAAATTATGTCTGATCCACCCGATGTTATTACACTTGACATTAACATGCCAAGAATGGATGGTATAACATTTTTAAAACACTTAATGAACCAAAAACCTCTTCCTGTTGTTATTATTTCTGGAATTACAGAACAAGACTCTATACTTGCTATGCAAGCTCTTGAACTTGGAGCAGTTGAAGTAATTAACAAACCTTCAAACTCCTCATTAGAAGAATTTAAAATAAGAATTTGTGATTCTATTAAAGCAGCTGCCCAAGCAAAAATAATAAAACGGAAATTCTTTATTCAAAAAAATAATACTATCTTTTATCCTAAGATCAAAAATTATAATGTTTTTAAAAAAAATAGTTCGTATAAAGTAATAGCTATAGGTGCATCGACAGGAGGCACAGAAGCAATTAAATCAATTCTTGAAAAATTGGATATCAATACACCTGGAATAGTAATAGTTCAACATATGCCCGAAAAATTTACATATTACTTTGCTAATCGATTAAATGATATTTGTAAAATTAAAGTTAAAGAAGCTGAATCGGGAGATTTAGTTGAACCAGGTATTGCTTTAATAGCACCAGGCAATAAACATATGACAATTAAAAAAAGTAATGATTCATTTTATGTAGAATTATCAACAGGACCACTTGTTAACCGCCATCGCCCTTCAGTTGATGTTTTATTCGAATCAGTTGCTGCACAAGCTGAAGATAAAGCTATAGGCATTATCTTAACTGGAATGGGAAACGACGGAGCTAAAGGTTTGTTAAAAATGAAAGAAGCAGGTTCATTTACAATTGCACAAGATAAAAATTCATCGGTTGTTTTTGGTATGCCTCAAGAAGCTATAAAAATTGGAGCTTCGGATATAATCCTCGATCTTAACGAAATTCCTTCTTTTTTAATTAATGAATTAAAAATTTATTCCTAATTTTAATCCACAAATTGAATTTTTCTATAAAATCAATTTTTTTTGTTAACAAAAAATATTAAATTAAAAAAAATTAAAATTGTATTTTTACTAATTGAAATATTTTTAATATGGGAGATATTAATAGAAAAAAAACAAGTTTTCAGTATTCATTTTTAGTTGGCTTGTTTTTTACCTTCGTTTTTATAATTGCAATATTAATAGAATTTGTTTTTAACAAACAAATACCCAACAACTTTGAAGGAATTAAATTATTGATCAAAAATTCTGGCTTCTTTTGGACATTTTTATTATTAATTCCCTTATCATCAATAATAGCTTATTATATTTCAAAAATATTACTTGAAACTTACGACAAAATTTCAGAAGAATTAATTGAAGATGATAAAAAAATTAAAGAATTTATTAAAATTACCCAACAACTTATTAATGGTAATTACGATGTTGAAATTAAAACGGATAAAGAAAATATTTTACTTGAATTGCTTAAAACTCTTGGAGATACCTTAAAACAAAATAAAGAATTACAAGAAAAAAGACAAAAAGAAGATGAAATCAGAAATTGGAAGGCCGAAGGGCTTGCCCGTTTTGGAGCAATTTTAAGATATAATGCAGACAATATCAAAGAATTAGCTTTTCAAGCTACTAAAGAACTTGTAAAATATATAAATGCAATTCAAGGTTCGTTTTTCTTACTTAATGATGATGATCCAAATAATTTATATTTCGAACAACTTGCTTTATATGCTTATGATCGACGCAAATTTGCTGATAAAAAAATAAAATGGGGTGATGGACTTATAGGTACATGTGCTCTTGAGAAGCGTACAATTTATATGACAAAAATTCCACATAGTTATGTTTTTGTAACATCTGGATTAGGTTACGCCAATCCTTCATGTCTTTTGCTTGTTCCAATGATTAGCAATAATGAATTATATGGAGTTCTTGAAATAGCATCATTGCAACCTCTTAAGCCTCATGAAATTGAATTTGCAGAACAAGCAGCAGAAAGTATTGCAGCAACATTGTTTTCAGTTAAAATAACTCTAAAAACTGCAAAGTTACTTGAAGAAACAAAAGAACAAGCCCAAACACTGGCAGCACAAGAAGAAGAGATGCGCCAAAATATGGAAGAATTGCAAGCAACACAAGAAGAACTCTCACGGCAAGCACAAAAGTTTATTAGACTTGAAAATACTGTCAATCACACAATGATTAGGGCTGAATATAATATTGATGGTATTTTGTTATATGCAAATACAAAATTTCTTAAAAAACTTGAATATTCTTCAAATAGCGAAGTCGAAGGTAAACACATTACAACATTTATAAGTGATAAGGACAAAGATTGGTTTTTGCCAATTTGGGAAAATTTAACAAAAGGAGGACGACATTTCGAAGGTTATATGAAACATATAACTAAAACAGGTAAAGATTTATGGACAATGTCTACTTATACCTGTGTTAGAGATGAAAATGGAAATGTTGAAAAAATATTATTTTTAGCTATAGATACAACAGATCAAAAAAAATTAAGTCTCAGAATGGAAGGTATAGTCGATGCAATTAATCGTGCTGGAATAAAAATTGAACTTAGCTGTAATGGCAACATATTAGAATATAACGATATTGCCAAATATGTTTTTGAATTTACTGACAAAGAATTTAAAGAACTTACAATATTTGACATTATAGATCCTCTCGATGTAGAAATTTTTAGTAATAAATGGGATTCGGTAGTAAAAGGTTTTGGTTTCCATGGACAGTTTAGAATGAGAACAAAAAATGGAGACACTAAATGGCTTCGTGGAGCTTTCAGTGCTGTTTATGATATGTACGGTGATGTTTCCACAGTTATGTTTATTGGACATGATACAACCAACGAAAAATTGATGGAAATAGAATTAAGAAATCAAACAGAATTATTGAAAAAACAAGAAAAATTACTTAAAGAATCAGAAAAAGAACTTAGTAGAAAACTTCGTGAAACCAGGCTTGAAGTACAAAATCAGTATCGTGAAATAGAAAAAATAAAACTTCGTCATGAACGAACACTTGAAGGTGCGTTAGATGCTATATTAACTATAAGTCACGATAATAGGATAATATTCTTCAACAAAGCAGCAGAAGATATGTTTGGCTACAAAAAGGAAGAAATTTTAGGTAAAGATGTAAGCATTTTATTTAGTCCAAAAACTATTGAAGAAGATGAATTTGTTGCTAAATTTACTGGGCCTGGAGATGATAAAATAATAGGATTAAGAAAAGAAGTAACAATAAAAACAAAAGACAATAAAAACAAACAGGTTTTAATATTACTATCAAAGGCAAGAGTTGATGATGAAATTACATATACTGCATTTATACAAAACATAGAACTTGAATTATTCTGAAAAAAATTTTTTTATGCAATTTTTCAGAAAAAAACATAATCCTATCAAATCCAACAATAACAAATTACTTAACGAAATTTTAATAAATGCATTAAATAACATTTTCGAAGTTGAAAATATTGGTTACCTTATAAAGTACAAAAATTATAATGATTTTATTATTAATTCCATTGCAACAAAAATACTTTCTATTGAAAATCCCCAAAATATACAAAGACCAGAAATTGCCTTAAAAAATTTAAATGAAGTAACATTAAATCAAATTCTCGAAACCATCGAAAATCAAGAAACTAATACAAAGACTTTTGTAGGAAAAATATCAAACAAAGAAAACAAAGATATTAAAATAACAGTTGTAAAAAAAATTAATCATTATATTGACTTTATAATAACTATTGTCGATATAACACACCAGGAAAAAGATAAACGTGAACTATTTAAAAAAATTGAAAAACTTGAAGAAGCAAATAAATTAAAAAATATCTTTCTTGCAAATATTTCTCGCGAAATTCGAACTCCTTTAAATTCAATTATTGGATTTACAGAGCTACTAAATTTATTGACTTTGTCTAATCAAGAAAAAGAAAATTACCTGAAAATAATAAAAAATCAAAGTAATTATTTACTCCAGATTTTTGATGATATATCCGAAATAGCTCTCTTTGAAAGTGGAGAAATTAAACCTAAAAATTCACCATGTAATTTAAACCTTTTATTAAAAGAATTATTTACCTTTTTTACTCAACAAAAAAAATTTTTAAATAAAGAAAATATAGATATTAGATTGTATCTTCCTGACAATAAAGGAATTAACACCTTCACAGATAGTGGAAGACTTCATCAATTATTAAGTAATCTTATATACAATTCATTAAAGCATACAGAAAAAGGATTAATAGAATTTGGATATAACATTATTGAAAACAACAAAATATTATTTTTTGTTAAAGATACTGGTAAACCTTTTTCAAAAGAAGAACTAAAAAATTTATTTGAAAAATCAAAAGGCAAAGAAATTGCATTAATAAAAAATGAAGATGAAAGAATTGACACTGGACTTACAATTGCAAAATATATAGTTAATTTATTAAAAGGCAAAATATGGGCAGAATCTGAAGAAAACTTTGGTAATGCTTTTTATTTTACAATACCATTTATCGAAATCCCCAAATCAAATCTGATAGATAACAAAACTTTTGAAATTGATTTCAAAGAACAAATATTACACATTTTAAAAGATAAAAATGTTCTTATAGTAGAAGATGATGATGTAAGTTTTATATTTCTTGAATCACTGCTATTAGATAAAAATGCAAGAGTTATTCGTGCAAACAATGGTATTGAAGCAATTGAACTTGTAAATAAACTTTCAAAAATCGATCTTATACTAATGGATATTAGACTTCCACAATTAGATGGTATTGAAGCATCAAAAAGTATAAAAAAATCATTTCCAGATATAAAAATTTTGGCTCAAACTGCATATGCTGTGCCAGATGACTTATCTGTTTATTCAAAAGAATTTTTTGATGATATTATAACAAAACCCATAAACATTACTGAGCTTTTTAAAAAAATAATAAACTTACTACACTAAAGATTATCGTCGAATTGCTTATCATTAAGTATTTCTCTTAAACTATTTAATGCTCGACAAACAAGGTTTCTTATAGACTGATAATTCATGTTCATAATTTCACATATATCTTCATATTCCATTTCAAATATATATTTCAAATACAATGCTTCTCTTTGCCTAGATGTTAAACTATTGATAGCCGTTCTTATTTTTTGCTTTATCAATTTATTTTTTTCAGAATCTTCTATTTTTTGAAAACTATCTATATACTCTAAATAATTAAATTTATAATCTTCATCAACGATTATTCTTTTTGTCTTTTTCGATAATTCTTTAAAAATTTTCCTTCTAAGCGATTTTAAAAGATAATATAATATGTTATTGGTATAACTTAAATTTCTTCTTTTCTTGTAAACTTCTATAAAAATATCATGAATACAATCTTTTATTAATTCATCATCACTGGTAAATCTTTTTCCGTAATTATAAAGATCATTAATATATAAATCGTATATAATTTTTAATGAATTTATGTCTCCTTCAAGTAACTTTTTCCATAGTATAAAATCATTAAATGGTTGATTTTTTTTCATAAAGAGTATAAAAACACTTTTTTAAAAACATAAAATTAAAAAATTAATTTTTAAATCAAATAAAAACTGTATATACAAATTGAGAAAAATAGATTAATAATTCTTTAATTTTTTGTATCGCATCAAGGCTTCAATATAATAATAATCGGCGTAAGTTAAAGGTACATCAACTTCAGAATTTTCGGGCTTTGAACCTACACTATGCTTTAAAATAAAGTTACCATTTTCGCCGATTTTTGCTCTATATTTTGAAGATGATAATGATCTTAATTGCTTTCCAGCTATCTTCAAATAAATTTTTGAATGTTTTTTATCAACATAATTCTGTAATTCAAGAAGTGCAGAACATATTATAGCACCCGCCCAGCATCACGATAAGTATTAGGAATTTCAGGATCATCAAAGTCCCAATAAGGTATTTTATCAGCAGGTAAATTTTTATGATTAATAATGAAATCAGCAATTTTTATTGCTTGTTTTAAAAATAATGGATTTTTTGTTTCTCTGTATGCCATTGTAAAGCCATATAAAGCCCAAGCTTGTCCACGAGCCCATGCCGATTCATCACTATATCCTTGACGTGTTTGTTTTGATATTACATTTCCTGTTATAGTATCGTACGACAATACATGAAAACAACTTCCATCTTTTCGAAAATGATTTTCCAATGTTTTCAATGCATGCGAAACTGCAATTTTATAAAATGAAGAATCACCTGTTTTTTTAAATGCAAAAAATAATATTTCAAGATTCATCATATTATCAATAATTACTGGATATTGCCATGGTCCCCAATCCCACGAGCGAATACAACCAACAACAGGATGAAACCTTTTCGAAAGCGATTTAGCACCATTAATAATTACTTGCAAATATTCATTATTTTCGGTTATTCGATATCCATTTCCAAAACTACAGTAAATCATAAATCCAACATCATGATTATCAGTAGTATATTGTTGATCAGCAACCCTTAAAGTATATATTTCTGCATATCTTTTTATTTCTTCATTTTTTGAAAATTCATAAAGGTACCATAATGAACCAGGAAAAAATCCGCTTGTCCACCAGGATGATTTACATGTTACAAGTTCTCCTTTCTTGTTCAAAGTTTTTGGCAAAAGATTGTCTCTTTGTATTAAAGAATTTGCCATTAAACTATATTGATACGCTGCAAATTCAAGATTTCTATTTACAAGTTTTTTCATACATAATTGGGAATACCCACAATTATAAACTAATAAAGTTAACACTGTTAATATGCATATTCTTTTCATATTTTATTTTTTTTAAATATAGATAAATCCCATTTATTAAAGAAATAAATAATCGGTCTTTCATTTTCAAAAAAAATTGGCAACCATACATAAGTACCATCAATAGGATTTTTAGGTTCCCATCTATCAGCCATAAAAATATAAGCATCTTGTAAATTTTGTACTTTTAAAATAAATGTTCCTTGTGAATTAAATGTTATTGCAGAATCTTTTCCTCGACAAGGATTTCCTTTATAAATATATGGTCCCCAGATATTGTCACTAATTGCAAATCTGGCATCATTTGGTTTCCATCCTGTACATCCCGACATTATTAAGTAATATTTTCCTTTTCTTTTAAATACTGTAGGAGCTTCGTTATGTCCTCCAGGCAATACACGTATCCATTTACCCGTAAAAGCAAGATAATCATTGGTGAGCTCTGTAATATGAATAGTGAGATTTTCTTCTGAAGTGTAAAAAAGATATGCTTTTTCATCTTCATCAACAAATACTGTTAAATCTCTCGACATCTGACCACGCGAAAAATCTCTTCTTACAAATAACCCTTTTTCTACGGCTTCCTTCCATTCTGGTGACCACCATTTTAATGTATCTTCTCCAGGTATATTTTTTTTCCATTCGTCTTTGAAATTTATAGGCCAAGTTGCAGAATCAGGACGATAAGATTTATAAAATTTATATTGTCCTTCAATATTATCGGAAATGGCAACTGCACATCGTGCTGTTTTATATCCCTGTCCTTTATGTTCAAGATGAAACCACATGACAAACTTTTGTGTCTTTTTATTGTAAACAACTTTTGGTCTTTCTATTATACATCCTTTTGCTATTTCAGAATTTTCAACACTATCTACTTTTAAAACTATACCTTTATAAGTCCAATTATACAAATCAAATGAAACATAACAGCTAACACCAACCTGTGCAGTATTGCCTAATTTTCCAGCAATTTTATATTCTCCAAACCAATAATATTTTTCATTAAAGTATATAACTCCACCCCCATGAGCATTAATATGTGTCATATTATTATCTAACCATTTCTGCCCAGGAAAAAAAGCATCGTAAATACTTTTTTCACTATTTAATAAAACACTTATTAAAAAAATAAAAAACATATTTATTTTACTCATATTTTAAATTTTAAAAAAACTACTTGAAAAAATCAAAGTGTTAACATTTGTTATAATAAAACTACTAATAATTTTTAACTACTTTCCGTTTTCTTATATTCATTTTCATTTTTAAGTTCAATAAAATAAATTCATTTTTTTATAACTAAGGTTTATGATATACTAGACTCGTCCTTTTTTGTCAAAATTACATGTTCAATATTTTCTATAAAAAGTTTCTTATTATTAAAATTTTCTGGCATTAAAATGTTAAGAAAATCTCCAACTTGATTTGAAAAAACATAATACCTTGTAAAATAATCTCTCACAAAATTTATTGGGGTTTTTTTCCATCAGCGTAACTACAATTCCACACTCTACTTTATCTTAATATCCATTTAATTTTATTTTTATTTTTTATCTGTGACCTTTTACAAATATGTAATACTCAATAACCAAAAAGTAAAAGATTATTTTCTGATACTAATATTACCATTTATATTACATACATATGTATCTTGATTGTCTTGAGTAATCAATTCATAATATCCATGCGATTCTATCGACCAAAAATTAATCTTCTCCACACCCTATACATTTTTAAATTTAAATTAATACTACTTAAATTATATTTCATTAATAATTGCCAAGCACAACCATAAAATAGTACAGTTGACCGAACTAATTTTTACTTGAATGAATTAAAATTATAATCATAATCAATGTTTTTATTATAAAAAAAGATGAAGAGAAGATATATATAATTTTTCTTTTAATAATTTCTTGTCCTTCCTACATAAATATTTTTGAACTTTAAGGTTGTTACAGATGTTGGACCAGGTGAACCACTTGATCCTTCCATTTGTAAATTAAGAATTAACCACATTGGTTTATTTACAAAATTTTTGGCTGTATGTTTAGCTTTCCAAGTACCATCAATATAATAATGTATATCAACATCTGTATTATTAATTTTTGTCATCCATATTCTATATGTATGCCAGTTACCTGGATTTGACACTGTTGTCTTTGTCGTTTGCCACGATCCATCGTAAGTATTTTGCCAGCAAACGTTACTACCTTTAAATTCCATAATATCACTTTCAGGAGGCCATGAATTTACACCAGTAATCCAAAAAGCAGGCCATGTTCCTTTTGCTGAAGGAGCTTGGGCTTCAACTTTAATTTCCCAGTTTGGAAATTGATCATTAACGACTATTTGATCTTTGGCATAAACAGCACCTGAATGATAATGAATTGGCAAATAAGGATCTTTACTACTATTACCTTCATCCCATGTAATCTTGGTGGCAGTTAATGTCAAAATACCACCAGATGGATAAATATGATCGGGGTATCCATACATCCTTGCTGTACCATTATGATCACGGCCCCATGGATAATAATAATTAAATTCTGCATCAAGAGCTTCTTTATTATTGAATACAGAAGGCGTAATTACATCTTCCCAAGATTTCAGAGTTTTATAAGCATATGGATTTTCTTCAAGCTCATCAACCGACGAGCTACATGTATAATTAAAAAGAATAATAAAACTAATAAACATTAAATTTTTCATCTCAAATAATTTTTAGTTATCAATTTATTTAAAAAATTTACTTCTCTTCATCTAATATCTAATGTAGGACCCAACCATCATATTGGACCTTCATAAAACTTTCTAAAATTTTTGCATAATACATAATAAGCATTAATTAAAAATTTTATAAAAAAATTTACAAACAATAATAAATAATTAATTGATTTTAAATAAATTTGTAACATAGTTTTAGTTAGCTTTTTTGCACTGTTGTAAACCGGGCTTTAAAAATTTTATGCCCGGTTTTTTTATATAAAGACATTAAATCAAAATTTGTAATTAATATTTTCGAAATTTTTTTTTTGCAAATTTTGAGTACATTTTCAACTTTATGTTCTTTATAAATAGAAGGAAATGTAATATGTATTAACAATTTCAACAAACACAATTTTTTTTAAAATGAGTAAAATAAATATTAATGAAATATTAGAAAATGAAAGTTTTATCAGATGGGCAAAAGGAGAAAAAGTTGAAGAATGGGATGAATTCATAGAAGCCAATCCGGATAAGAAAGAAGAGATTTTAAAAGCAAAATCATTACTACAAAACTTTCTTGAAGAAATAAAAATTGATGAGTTAACTATAATAGAAAAAGAAATATTATGGGAAAATATTAATAATACGATAAAAGAAAAAGAAAACATTTCAAAAACATTAAGAAAAATTGCAGCAGTAATACTACCTTTAATATTTTTATCAATTATTTTTTATTCATATAACAAAATCTTTTACAGGTTAATACTAAAAAAAGAAATTAAATATGTATCAACAAACAATAACAAAACTAATAAAGTAACTTTAATCACCACAAACAACAAAATTGAGAATATTCAGGCCACAAATTCTATAATAATTTACAACAATAATGGTGAAACCAATATAAACCACGAAAAGATTCTCAAACAAAATATTATTGAAAAAAAGACAGGATATAATAAAGTTATTGTTCCTTATGGGAAAAGATGTGAAATAATATTTTCTGATGGATCAAAAATGTACTTAAACTCTGGTAGTATTGCTATTTATCCAATTTGTTTTGATAAAAAGTCAAGAGAATTATATATCGAAGGAGAAGCATTCTTTGAAGTTAAACACAACCAAGAGTGGCCTTTTATTGCAAAAACAAAAAACATGACAATTGAGGTTCTTGGTACTACTTTTAATCTAACTAGTTATAATGATGAAAAAAACATTAAAGTAGTTTTAGTAGAAGGAAAAGTTAAGGTTAGTGCTAAGCTGTCAAAAAAATATATTTTAGAACCTGGTAATCTCTTAACCTTTAATAAGGTAGAAAAAAAAGTTTCTATAGAAAAAGTTGATGTAACAGAGTACATCTCCTGGAAGGAGGGATGGATGTTATGCAAAAATGAAAATTTAGTCAACATATTAAAAAGACTATCAAGGTACTATAATATATCTTTTGAATATAGCGAAGAAGATTTAAGCATTTTAAAACTTACAGGTAAACTTGATTTGAAAGATAATATCATAAAGGTTTTGGAAACAATAAGTAATGCTTTGCCAATAAATTATTTTAAAGTTGAAAATAATAAAATAGCAATTATTAGAGATGAAAGCAAAAACTAAAACTTAATACAATATTATTATTAATGACAACAGTGCAAAAATAATGCTAACTAAAACTTTAATAAACTATGAAACAAAAAGTAAATGTTTTTTTCTCCAGAAGAGAGATAAAAAAAATGTTGAAAACCATGAAGGTAACAATCTGTTTGCTTTTAATGAGTTTAACTCTAACTCTAGCAAACGAAGTGTCTTATTCACAAAAAACAAGGTTAAATGTTAACCTTCGAGATGCCACATTAAAAGATCTTATCAACGAGATTGAAAACCAGAGTGAATTTATTTTTATTTATAGTGAAGATTTCGTTGATTTGAACAGAAAAATAAACATTAATGTAAAAAATCAGACTATTGAAAAAATTCTTGACAAAGTATTTGAGCAAACAGACAATTCTTACCTGATAATAGACAGGCAGATAGTTATTACCAGAAAACCATTTAGAATAAAAAAAGAAAAAGAATTAAGTTTAATAAATCTTTCTATTCAAGAAATTACTATCAAAGGCAAAGTAGTTGATTCAAAAGGTAATCCGTTAATTGGTGTTAATGTTATTGTTAAAGGAACATTAATAGGTATTGCAACAGATGCAAATGGAGAATATGTCATACAAGTACCATCAAAAGATGCCATATTGATATTTAAATATCTTGGATTTAAAGAGATTGAAATTAATGTTGGAAACAATAATATCATAAATGTTACAATGTATGAAGAAACAACAGAGATGGATGAAATTGTAGTTGTTGGTTATGGTACACAAAGAAAAATTGACGTTACAGGATCAGTAGCAACTGTACCAAAAGAAAGATTAGGACAAATACCTGTAAGTAACGTAATGTATGCTGTTCAAGGAGCTGTTGCTGGTGTAAATATAACGCAAACTTCATCGGTACCAGGTCGAAATCCTCAAACAATAATTAGAGGACTTAATTCAATAAATGCAAGTAGAGATCCATTAATCATTTTAGATGGTATACCTTACGAAGGCAACTTAAATGATATAAACATTAATGATATTGAATCTATTGATATTTTAAAAGATGCTTCGGCTGTAGCAATATATGGTACTCGAGGTTCGAATGGTGTTATACTTATAACTACTAAAAAAGGAAAAACAGATAAACCAATGATAAGCTATAATGGCTATATGGGAGCTGAGGGTATGGCAAACATTCTTGAACCTATGTCACCTGAAGAATATTTAGAAAAATATAAATACTTTTGTATACAAAAACCCGAACCATATACTCAGCCTGTACCAAACTTATATGAATTACAAAATTATCAGATAGGACGAACAACAGATTGGCTGAAAGTTGCTACACAAACAGGAATAATTCAAGATCATAATCTTAGCATGGCAGGTGGAAGTGATTATATCAAGTATTATGTTTCTGGTGAATATTTTCAACAAAAAGGTGTTGTAAAAGGTTATCAATTTAAAAGAGCAAGTATCAGATCAAATATAGAAGCAATTATTAATAAATATTTAAATTTAGGAACATTTATCTTTTATTCACATACAAATGATGATGGAGGAAGAGTGAATTTTCTGAATGCATGTGCTATGAGCCCATATGCTTATCCTTATAACAATCTTGGAGAATATGAGATATATCCTATGTATCCAGAATTACTTTTCAAAAACCCATTAATAGGTCTGACAACCGATAGAATTAGTAGAGCAAATGCATTGAATTTAAATGGATATGGAGAAATAAAACCAGGATTTATAAATGGTTTAAAATACAAAATAAATGCTGCTTATACATACCGTCCTTATAGATATGGTTATTATGAAGGTAGATCAGTAGATAATAAATCGGGATCAGCAAATATTACGAATTCAGAAACTAAAAGTTGGGTAGTTGAAAATATCCTATCATATACAAAGGATATAGCAAAACATCATTTTGATATTACTGCATTATATAGTGCTCAGAAAAATGACTGGTTCGAGGCTAAAGAATATGGAGTTGGTTTTATAAACGATTTACTCTCATTTTATAATATTGATGGAGCAACAACTCAAACTGTTGAAAGTGAGGCAACTAGTTATACAATGCTTTCCCAGATGTTACGACTTAACTACTCATATGATAGTAAATACTTATTCACATTTACAGTAAGAAGAGATGGATATTCAGCTTTTGGTGCAAATACTGATAAATATGGTGTATTTCCATCAGTAGCTTTTGGGTGGAATATTAATAAAGAAAATTTTCTGAAAAATATAGCAGCCATAAATTATTTAAAATTAAGAACATCGTATGGTGTTACTGGTAATTATGCTGTAGGTGTTAATCAAACAGTAACAACTGCAAGTACTGTAAAATTTCCTTTCAATGGTACTGCTTATATTGGTGTTTTGGCAAACAATCTTGGCAATGCTGATTTACACTGGGAATCAACTAAAGGATTTAATGTAGGCTTAGATTTTGCATTTATAAATAATAAAATAAAAGGTACAATTGAATTTTATAATACAATTACAGAAGGAATTTTAATGAGAAGGAATTTACCTAAAATTACAGGATACAGCTATGTTTGGGATAATATTGGTAAAATGGGAAACACTGGGATAGAATTAACATTAAATACTAAAAATTTAAATTTCAATAACTTTAGTTGGGAAACAAGCATTTTATTTTCAAAAAACAAAAATAAAATTATTGATTTATATGGTGATAAAAAGGATGATATTGGTAATGGATGGTTTATTGGACAACCATTATATGTAATATATGATTATGAAATGGTAGGTGTATGGCAACAAGGAGAAGATCCATCAGGCTGGGATCCAGGTGCTAAACCCGGAGATTTAAAATTTAAAGATCAACCTACTGTCGACTCTGATAGTGATGGTATACCAGATACAGGTGATGGAAAAATAGACAGTAAAGATAAAGTAATATTAGGTAGTACATTGCCAAAATGGACAGGTGGTCTAACAAGTATTTTTACTTACAAAAATCTAAAACTTAGTATTTTTATTCAAACAGTTCAGGGTTCATTAAAAAATAATGTTGATTATAGTTATGCTGATGAAATGGGAAGAAGAAACATACCGCGAGAAATAGGTTACTGGACAGCTGAAAATAAAAGAAATGATCGTCCTTCGCTTGCATATACAAATTCGAGAGGCTATGGTTATCCGATGAACAATAGTTTTACAAGAATTAAAGATATAACACTGTCATATAATCTACCAAAAAATTATATAAACAAATATAATATTGATAATCTTTCTATTTACATTAGTGGTAGAAATCTATATACATTCACTAAATGGATTGGATGGGATCCTGAAAACAATTATTCACCACGTGGTTCAGGTGATTGGGTAAATAATTACCCTCCTATCAGATCTATAATTTTAGGTGTAAATATTTCATTGAAATAAACTATAAAATTTTAAAACCATGAAAAAGATTCTATTAAAATTTATCATATCAGGTATAATTTTTATAAATTTATTCACATCCTGTGATGAATCATTCCTTGATGAAAAAGTATATTCAAAATATTCACCTCAAACATTAAAAGACTCTTTAGGTTTCGAAGCATCAATCATTGGTTTACATAACCATCTCAGTCAATTTTTTACAAAAAGCGATGCTCAAGGCTGGTTATGTGTCTGGCAAATTGGTACCGATATTGCTTATTCAGCACAATATCAAGGTATTGAAGTACCATACTTTCGATATAATACTTTAAATTCTACAGATGGAGCTGCTAGTTTTACATGGCAATGGGCCTATACTATGATAAATAATGCAAATATAATTATTGAAAGTATAGAAAGTCCCGATGTTAAAGGAATGACAGAAAGAAATAAAAACAATATAAACGCAGAAGCCAGATTTTTTAGAGCATATGCATATAATATACTTGCAACGTGTTTTGGAGGAGTACCAATTTTAAAAGAACCTCTTAAAAAAGCCAAAACAGATTTTGTAAGAGAACCTGTTGATTCTGTAAATGCTTTAATAGAAAAAGATTTACTATTTGCTATTAAACATTTACCCTCCATAGATAGTGTAAAAAAAGCAAGTGGTAAACCTCTATATGCAAGACTTAACAGAGCTGCCGCTCAACAATTACTTGCAGAAGTTTATCTTCGTTGGGGAAAACCTGATCTTGCCGAAGCACTCTGTAAATCTATAATAAATAGTGGTAAATTTAAATTGGTTAAGGAAAGGTACGGGATAAGAAAAAACCAACCAGGTGATCCTTTTTCTGATATGTTTATCTATGGGAATCAACGTTATAGTCAAGGAAATACAGAAGCTATATGGGTTATGGAGGCAGAAAATCCAACAGATGTACCTGGTGGTATGACAAACTATCCTCAACAAAGAAGAGTATGGGGTGCAGCTTATTACCAAATTAAAGGGTTGAAAATTTGTGATTCACTTGGTGGAAGAGGTATTGCTCGGTTGAGATTAAACAACTGGGTACTATATGAATTATACGAACCAAACGATATGAGAAATTCAAGATTTAATATCAGAAGAAGATATTGGTACAACGATCCATCTTACTCTGATAAATTAGGTCAACCAGTACCATATACAGGTTCAGATACTATTTTCAAAATTTGTCCACATACAACAAAATGGTACCAGTTCGATTCTAGAGACGAATTTGGTTTTGGAATGTGGAAAGATTTTATATTAATGAGATTAGGAGAGACCTATTTATTACTAGCCGAAGCTCTATATTTACAGGGAAAAACACAAGAAGCTGCCGATTCTATTAATGTAATCAGAGCAAGAGCAAATGCTACACCAGTCAGTTCTTCTCAAATTAACCTCGACTTTATACTCGATGAAAGAGCAAGAGAATTATTAGGTGAAGAAAATAGAAGAATGACATTGATGAGAACCAAAACTCTTGTAGAAAGAGCTTTAAGACTTAATAATGATCCTGGAATTAGTAATCCTATTGTAGGCCTTTCTTCAACACATCTTTTATTACCTATACCTCAAAATGAAATAGATCTTAACAAAGATGCTATTTTAGAACAAAATCCAGGATATTAAATAATAAAAACATTTAACGGCTGGAATTTTTCCAGCCGTTATTAAATTCTCTTAAATAAATTAATCTTCTATGTCTAAAATAAGCATCACTAACATCTTTTTTTTATATTAATTGTCATTATTTCTTTCTCTTTAAATTTTTATTTTTCAAACAAAATAAAGATTAAAAAATATTCAACTTTTATAATTACAAACGAAGCTTTTAATTCAGCCGTCAACAGTCAGGCATTTTAACAATATGCAGTCTTATCTTACAATGGTTTTCAGTACATAGCTTTCTGGAATATTAACAAAGAAGTATGTCTTGCAAGACGAAAAATTCCATCAAATAATTTTGAAATTTTAAAAATAAAAGGATATAAAAGTCCTCACGACCTAAATGATGCACACTATACAATTTCAATTGGAATCTGCCCTAAAAATGGCACAATTCATCTATCTTTCGATCAACATTGTGATACTTTGCGTTATATAAAATCAATTATTAATCTTGCTAATAAACCGAAAAATTATAAGTGAAATGATAATCTTTTTTCATCAGTGATAAATAAATTTGAAGATACAATATTAATAGGTGTTACATATCCTCGATTTATTCAAATGCCTTCCGGAAATTTGTTGTTTGAATGTAGAATAGGAACCAGTGGCTATGGTGATTCATATTTATGGGAGTATAATGGTGATTTAGATAAATGGAAAGGAAAAGGTATTTATATCAATGGAATTAAAAGTAATGAAAATCCTTACATTTATGGTATTAAATATGATAATAACGGAAAGTTGCATGTCACATGGTGTTGGAGAAAAACTTCCGACCCTTCTACAAACCAAGATCTATATTATGCATTCAGTATTGATGATGGAAAATCATGGTATGATAATTATGGAAATAAAATTGCAATAGCAGGAAATTCACAAATTGCTTTAAATAGATCAATAAATACTCTAAAAGTTTGGGAAATTCCCGAAAATAGAGGTCTTATAAATCAAGAGTCAATGACTATTGATTCTGAAGGTAAAATACATGTTTTATTATCTCATTTAAAGCAACAAGATCAAAGTAATAAAAATTTTTTAAAAGCAAGAAAAATGGCATATGCTTTTCATTATATCGAAATTTAGATGGTACTTGGATTAAAAATGAAATTAATGAACTTGCTAACGGAAGAAACAAAATTTTAGTAAATAAATACGATAATTTATTTATTATTCTTGGAAAAGGAAAAATTTATTATTCAAATAACAATAAATACAACTGGCAAATGATTACTTATATAGAAGACTACCAAAATATTTTTGGAGATGGCTGTGTTGATGAATTAAGGCTTATTAATGACGAAATATTGTCTGTAGTATATTGTGTAAGAAACAATAAATTTGTCTGCTATGAAATCGCAATAAAACATAAAGACAAAATATTAAAATAATGAAATTTGAAAACAAAATAGTTATTATTTTTATTTATTTTATCATTTTTTATCATAATACTTATTCTCAACAAGTTATTACTATCGAAATAAATTCAAGATTTCAAATTATAAAAGGCTTTGGAGCTTCAGACGCATGGAATTGTGAATATATCGGAAAATATTGGAACGATTCAATTAAAGAGACAATCGCGAGGTTGTTATTTTCTAAAGAATTTGATAACAAAAAAAATCCTTGTGGTATTGGCTTATCAAGATGGAGATTTAACGTTGGGGCAGGAAGTTTTGAACAGGGCAATTTTAGCAATATCGACAAGCCCGAACGCAGAGTTGAATGTTTTTTAACAGAAAAAGGTTCATACGATTGGACAAAACAAATTGGACAACAATATTTTCTTAAAAAAGCATCTGATTATGGCGTTGAAGAATTAATAGCTTTTATTAATAGTCCACCTGTATTTTATACAAAAAATGGAAGAGCAAATAGCAATAACAAAGAAAGAGGAGGACATACAAATTTAAAAGATGATTGTTATGATAACTATGTAAATTTCATAACAACTATTTTAAAGTATTTCGAAGATAAAGGAATAAAATTTACCCAGATTAGTCCTATAAATGAACCCCAATATGAATGGAATCAGGGCCAAGAAGGATGTCCATGGCAAAACTATGAAATTAAAAAATTAATATATTTACTTGATTCTGCTCTATTAAAAAATAAATTACAAACCAAAATATTATTCCCCGAAGCAGCCACATATTTTGATTTATACAAAGTAAATGAAAATTCATCAACAAGCAATCAAATTCAAACTTTTTTTGATAAAAACAGTAAACTATATTGCGGAAACTTAAATTCAATATTAAAAGGAATGTGTTGTCATTCATACTTCACTGATTATGATGATACTATAATCAAAGAAGCAAGAATCAAATCTTATGAAACAGCTAGAAAATATGGTATCGAGTTATATCAGACTGAGTATAGTTTATTGAGTCGATATTTCAATTCGAAATTCGAAAATTCCTTGTTCCTTGCCAAGATGATTTATGCTGATTTAGAATATGCAGGTGTTTCGACATGGGATTTTTGGACAACACTTGAAAGAGAAAGATGGAATCATTTAAATCGTTTTTATTTAATTCGAATAATCCCTTTAGAAGGAGATTATGGCGATTTAAAAAAAGAAGGCACTATTGAAATTGATAAAAATCTTTGGATATTGGGAAATTATAGTCTTTTCATTAGGCCAGGCTATCAACGTATTAAGCTTATAGGAGCAAACGATCTTACATCTCTCATGGGCTGCTCATTTATTTCTCCCGATTCAAAAAAAATAGTAGTAATTTTTATAAACTATTCAGAAAATAGTAAACCGATTTCTATTAAAATAAAAAATCATTCTAATTATATAAAAATTAAGAGTATCGAAGCTTATTTGACAAATTCTCAATTAAATCTAAAATTTCAAAACATGATTAAAAATAATATTATTTTGCCTAAAAAATCTGTCATCACTTTAATATTGAAAATAAACTAGAAAAATAGATTTATTGTTTTTCTAGATTTTTCTTTAACAACGTTAATAACTTATCTTTATTGAATGGTTTAGGTAGATAATCATCGAAATACAAACTTCTAATTGCATGTTCTTCTTCTGGTAAAGCATGAGCTGTTTGTGCTATTATTATAACATCTGGATTATATTCTTTTATTGTCTCTGCTACTTTTATACCATCTATATTTGGTATTTTAATATCCATTAAGATTACATTAATACTATTACCATAAATATTGAAAAAATCTAAAGCTTCATTCCCATCTTTGGCCCATAAAATATTTATTCCAGTTTTTTTTAACATTGAATTTATAACAAGATAATTTGATTTTTCATCTTCAACAAATAATAATGTTTTGTTACTCCAATCATAATTTTTATTTTCATATGCTTTATTGCTTTCTTTAATTATTTCGTTTACTTTATCATAACTTTCTTTAAAAGGCAGAGAAAAATAAAAAGTTGTACCTTTACCCAATTCCGATTCCAACCATATTTTTCCATTCATTTTTTCAACAAGATATTTTGTAATCGATAAACCTAATCCAGCTCCTCTAAATAAACTAACAGGATCTGATTCAATTTTAACAAAACGTTCGAATATTTTTTCAAAATTTTCTCTTGCTATGCCTATTCCTGTATCTTTTACATAAAAGACAATATAACCATCATCTGTCATTTCCTTTATTCCAAATTCTACAAAACCTTTTTTTGTGAATTTTATAGCATTATTTAAAAGATTTATAAAAATCTGCTTAAATCTTACAGGATCAGTACAAAAATTATTAATTTTATCGAGGTAATTATTATTTAAAAGTAAATTAACCTCTGTTCTCATATAAGTTCTTTTCATATCTTCTTTATAAATATGATAGAGTTCTATTAGTAGTTGAGGTAAATTTATTGTTGAATAATTAATGCTTAATTGTCCTGCTTCAATTTTTGAAAAATCAATAATATCATTTATTATGTTTAGCAATGAGTATCCATTACTTTTAATGATTTGATAAAATTGTCTTTTTTCTTCTGGCGATATATCTTCATCTTCTAGTAAACTAATAAAACCTATTATAGCATTTAAAGGTGTACGAATTTCATGCGACATATTGGCAAGAAAAGCCGATTTCAGCCTATCACTTTCTTCTGCTTTTATTTTTGCTGCTTCAAAATCTTTTGTTCTCTCGTATACTAATCTTTCAAGCTCATTTTGATGCTTTTCTAATTCTATCATTTGTTGCCGAACTAATTCATAAGCTTCAGCATTATCAAGAGCTATCGCAATATATGATGCTAATGTTTGTAATGTTTGTAAATCATTTTCATTATAAGCATTTTTATTATAACTTTGAACAGTCAAAATTCCTATTCTTTTATTTTTAACTGTTAAAGGCAAATAAATTAAAGATTTTGGCATTTGTGAAGATCTGATTTTTCTCTCCGTGATATACAATTTATAATCCCGATCAAAGTCATTAGTAAATATTATCTTCTGATTTTTAAAACACCATGCAGCACAACTTGTAGGATCATCGAGTGAACTGGAAAATTCTTCTAGAGCAATACCATATTCCATAAATTTAGAAAATACTATACTATTAGATTTTTCATCATAAATACCTATACCAAAAACCGAAGTATCTAACAATGAACTTACATAATCAAAAATCATGTTATTTATATCATCTAAATTTAACGTAGATGTAATTTTTTGTCCAAATTCACTTAAAATTTTTATTTTATTCAAATAATCTTCAAGCTCTTTGCTCTTTCTTTCTATTTCATCTCTTTGAGCAGTTATTTCTTCACTACGTGCAATCAATTCATCTCTCTGTTGCTTTAACTCTTCATTTATTTTTACCAACTCTGCGGTTCTCTCTTCTACTATCTTTTTCAGATAATTCTTGTGTTTTTCAAGTGTCTTTAATCTTTTAAAATAAATGAATAACCCTATTAGAAACGATGCTATTAATAATCCAATTTTAAAAAACAGTGTATCCCATAGTGGAGGTATTACTTTAATTTCGAGTATTGCAGGTTCTTTCGATTCTATATTATCATAATTAATAGAATAAACTTTAAAGGTATATTTACCTGGAGGCAAATTGGTATAAGTTACATAATTGTTTGTAGCTTTAGCATATTGCCATTTATTATCAAAGTTTTCAAGAATATATTTAAACTTATTTATAGCAGGTTGCGAATAATGAATAGCATCAAATTGTATAGTCAATATAATGTCTTTTGGTTTTAGTTTGATAAAACTTTTCTTAATAACACTATTATTAAGTATCGTATCACCATTAAAAACTTCACCTGGCTTCAATTCTTTATTATTGACTGATATCGAAGATATATATACTTTAGGATAAAAAGGATTGTCTTTGATATTATCAGGATAAAAAGCATTAAAACCTTCGGTTCCACCAAAAAGTAACATTCCTTCTTTTGTCTTATAAAAGGCATTATAGTTAAATACATTTCCTTGTAATCCATCTTTTTTCTGATAATGTTTAAAATATAATTGTTCTGGTTGTTGTGGATATCTTATTAGTTTCCATAAACCTTTGTTTGTTGAAACCCATAGACAATGATTATTATCTTCTAAAATACCAAATACAAAAACTGAACCATAAATAGGAAATTTATAACTTTTAAAATTATTAGTATTTAAATTGTAACTTACCAAACCATAATAACTCCCTATCCATAACAAATCAAATTTATCTTTATGTATTACCCATACTTTATTAATCAGAGAATCATTTCTTATAAAAGAAAATTTTCTTTTATTTCTTTCGTATTTCCATATACCGTTAATTCCTCCAATGTACATATCGCCATTTTCAACCTCATAAATACCATTATTTACAGGAATATCATAAGTTATAAACTCTTCTGTATTTTTCTTTTTTAACGAAAGCTTTCCAGGTTTTATAAAAGGTTGATCATTAGTTATTATCCACAAATTTTCATCTTTATCAAGATGTAGTTTATAAATTTTATTTGATGGTATTGAATTGTTTGTACCTATTTTGTGCTTATAATGTTTAAATTTTTTGGTTTTTGTATCATAATAATTTAATCCTCCAAGGTTTGTACCTATCCACAAATTATCGTTTTTGTCTACTACAATCGATTTTACATCATTGTAACTTAGTGAATTCTTATTTCTTTCATCGTGCAAAAGATATTGAAATTTTTTATTTTTAAATGAAAATATATTTATACCATTTTCAGTTCCAATATACAAATTTCCATTTTTATCCTCAGCAAAACAATAAACTACATTATAATTCAAAAAAAGATCATTATAATAATCGGCAGAATGAAAATGAATAAATGATTTTTTATATAAATCTACATAATTAACACCTTTGAAATGAGTTCCTATCCATAAAATTCCATTTTTATCAACAAGACTGCATAATATCGAATTATTAGAAAGTTTAGAATAAGGATGATAAACATGAGCATAATGATAAAATTTACCATTTTCATAAAGATAAAGACCATTTCGTGTTCCTACAAATAATCTATTTCTGTTATCTCTGAAAAAAGTATTAACTCTATTACTATAATTATTTGAAGGATCAATTATAATATTTTTAAAAATATTACTACTTGCTCGCTTTACAAAAAAAGAATTATTAAGAGTTCCAATATATATATCACCATTATAATCTTCATATATGCATTGTATTGTTTGATTAATTAAATTATTTAATTTTTCCGTAGTTTTTGGTCTGATCAATTTTTTCAATAAATAGTCATAATACCATAATCCATCGGCATATACGGTAAACCAGATATTTTTTTTTGAATCAATCAGTATATTAGTTATTGAATCAGAAGCTATTTCAGGAAATAATTCTTTATCTATCAATTTTTTCCATTGATTTTTATAATTATAAAGAATACCTTTTTCTGTTGCTATAATTATTGAATTATCAAAATCTTTTACGTTAAATACCGTAAATGTCTGATTTTCTAAAATATTTACAATCTCAAACGAATCTTTTTTGCTATTATATTTATACAATCCAGATTTGGTACCTGCCCATAAAGTATTCTCAGGTCCCCAAGTTATGCTATAAACTTCGACAAAACTTAAATTTTTTCTTTTTAAATCATAAAAATAATAGTTTTTTATATTAATACCATTGTATTTTGAAATACCTTCATCAGTTGCAAACCATATATATCCAAATTTATCTTGACAAATATCAAAAACATGATTTGATGGCAATCCATCTTCAATAGTAATAAAATTAAAAGAAAACCTATCTAATATATTTTCATACTCTTCGCCTTTAAGAGGGTAGTTGAATATTAATACTAAAATAAAAATGAAAAATTTATAATTGAAAAAACTCATAAGTGAATTAAAAATTATTTTAAATGTAAACAAAAAATATTATTTTTCCAATAAATAAATCCTAATTTTAATTTTTAAATTTTTAAATAAAATGTCGATAAAAAGATTTGGAGTATCGCTTGATGAACAAGTTTTGAGAAAACTTGATGATTTTGTAAAAGAAAATAATTTTCCTAATAGAAGCCAGGCTATAAGATTTTTAATTGAAAATATAGAAGTAGAAAAAAAATGGAAGTGTAATAATATAATTGCAGGAGCAGTAATAATAGTATACGAGCATGATAAATTTGATATTAATAATAAATTGATAGACATTCAGCATGATTATCATCATATTATTATTGCTTCACAGCATATTCATTTGAATCATGATTTATGTCTTGAAATAATAGCACTTAAAGGTAAAGCTAAAGATATTACAGAGCTTGCAGATAAAATAATTTCATTAAAAGGAGTTAATCATGGAAAGCTTATAGTTACAAAAGCAAATTAATTTTTAAAACAAGATAAAATTTTTTAAAATATTTTATGTTTTAAATTAAAAATTTATTGTTATTTTTGTAACAAAAAATAATATGATATGAAAAAACATAATTTTAACCCAGGACCTTCTGTATTACCTGAGATTACTGTAAAAAATACTGCTCAGGCAATTCTTGATCTCGATGGAATTGGTTTATCATTGATGGAGATTTCCCACAGAGGAAAAGAATATACTGCAATAAATGATGAAACACAGACATTAATGAAAGAAATTCTTGATATACCTTCAGGTTACAAAGTTTTATTTTTACATGGTGGTGCTAGTTTACAATTTTGTATGGTGCCATATAATCTTTTGAACAAAAAAGCTGCTTATCTTGAAACAGGAACTTGGGCTAAAAAAGCAATAAAAGAAGCTAAATTATTTGGAGAAGTTGAAGTCGTTGCTTCCTCTGCCGATAAGAATTTTAACTATATTCCACGCAATTATAAAATTCCTACTGATGCTGATTATTTTCATATTACAACAAATAATACAATTTTTGGTACAGAAATAAAAGAAGATATCGATTCACCAATACCACTTATTGCTGACGCTTCGTCAGATATTTTAAGTCGACCAATGGATGTTTCAAAATATGCATTAATTTATGGTGGTGTTCAAAAAAATTTGGGTCCAGCTGGATTAGCTTTTGTAATAATTAAAGAAGATATATTAGGTAAAGTTAGTCGTCCTATTCCAAGCATGCTCGATTATAAACTACATATTGAAAACAACTCATTATATAACACTCCTCCTGTAATAGCTGTCTATGCTTGTTTACAAACTTTAAAATGGCTAAAGAGTATTGGTGGTCTTAAAGCTATACATAAAATAAACCTTGAAAAAGCAAAAATTCTTTACGACGAAATAGAAAGAAATAAATTATTTGTTCCAACAGTACCTGATGAACGTGATAGATCAATAATGAATGTAACTTTCGTGATGAAAGAAGAATACAAAGAGCTTGAATCTTCTTTCCTTGAATTTGCGTCATCAAAAGGTATTGTAGGTATTAAAGGACATCGCTCTGTAGGTGGATTTAGAGCTTCTATATACAATGCATTACCTAAAGAAAGTGTTGAATATCTTGTACAAATAATGCGCGAATTTGAATCAAAAATATAAAAATATAACTTTTATTTTTCTAAAATTGTTTTTTAAAATATTATGATATTATCAATTTTAGAAAAAGTAACTTTTCAGATTGTCTAATCAAAAAAATTTTAGATATGAAAATATTATTAGCTACAGAAAAACCCTTTGCCAAAGATGCAAAGGAAGGGATAAAAAAAATAATAGAAGACGCAGGTTATATTTTTGAAGTTATTGAAAAATATACAGATAAATCTGTTTTATTAAAAGCCGTATCAGATGCAGATGCAATGATTGTAAGAAGCGACATAGTTGATAAAGATGTTATTGATGCTGCAAAAAATTTGAAAATAGTTGTGAGAGCAGGTGCAGGTTATGATAATATCGATTTAAAATCAGCAACAGAAAAAGGAATAGTTGTAATGAATACTCCAGGACAAAATGCCAATGCTGTAGCTGAACTTGCTTTTGGAATGATGATTTATCTTAATAGAAAATATTTCGATGGTTCAACAGGAAAAGAATTAAGAGGTAAAAAATTGGGAATACATGCATTTGGTTTTGTTGGAAGGTATATTGCAAAAATAGCTAAAGGATTTGGAATGGAAGTTTATGCTTACGATCCATTTATTAACGAACAAGTTTTCAACGAAGAAGGAGTCGTTCAAATTAAAGATGTTAAAGATTTGTATAAAACATGTCAATATATATCTCTTAATTTACCTGCTAACGAAAACACAAAGAAATCAATTAATTATGAATTACTTTCTTTAATGCCAGAGGGTGCAACACTTGTAAATACAGCACGTAAAGAGATAATTAATGAAGACGATTTATTAAAAATCTTCAGAGAGAGAAGTGACTTCAGATATATAAGTGATGTGGCTCCAGATTGTAAAGAAATTATCGAAAAAGAATTTCCCGGTAGATATTATTTTACACCAAAAAAAATGGGTGCACAAACTGAAGAAGCAAATAATAATGCCGGATTAGCTGCGGCTCGACAAATTGTAAACTTTTTTAAAAACGGTGATACTACATATCAGGTAAATAAATAAAAATTTTTTTCATGGCAATTGTTAAACCTTTTAGAGCGTTTCGTCCTAAAAAGGAAGTTGCTCATTTAGTTGCATCTTTGCCTTATGATGTGCTTAGTTCGGAGGAAGCAAGAGAAATAGTCAAAAATAATCCTCTATCTTTTTTACATGTTACAAAACCAGAAGTTGACCTCGATCCTTCGATAGACATATATTCCCCTATTGTTTATCAGAAAGCAAAAGAAAATCTTGAAAAATTTATATCAGAAGGAATTTTTTTTCAAGATGAAAAGCCTTGTTATTATATTTATGCACAAACTCTGTGGGGACGGACCCAATATGGTATTGTAGGAAATGCATCAACCGAAGATTATTACAATAAAGTAATCAAAGAACATGAATTAACACGCCCCGATAAAGAAGATGACAGATTAAATCATATTAGAATTACAGGATTTCATGCCGAACCAGTTTTCTTTGCATTTCCAGATAATAAAAAATTACAACAAATAATTTCAAATACAACAATAAAAGAACCTGAGTATTATTTTACAGCCGAAGATGGTATTACACATTCTTTATGGGTAATATCCGAGGATAAAACAATAAACGAAATTGAAAGAATTTTTAAAGAAGAAATTCCATATGTATATGTAGCAGATGGACACCATAGAACTGCCGCTGCAGCACGTTATGCTAAAGAAAGAAAAGAAAAAAATTCAAATCATACAGGCAAGGAAGAATATAACTACTTTATAGCAGTTCATTTTCCTGCCAGCCATTTAAAAATATTAGATTATAATAGAGTTATAAAAGACTTAAACGGACTTACTGTTGAACAGTTTATAAATAAATTAAAAGATCATTTTGAAATTACTGAAGTTGATTTTAGTAACGCACGCCCAGAAAAATTACATCAATTTTCAATGTATATAAACAACAAATGGTATAAATTAAACGCCTTACCCCATACCTACAATGATAACGATCCTATCGATTCACTAGATGTTACGGTATTAACTAAATTTGTTCTTGACCCATTACTTGATATTAAAGATCTTAGAAAATCAAAAAGAATTGATTTTGTTGGTGGTATAAGAGGATTAAAAGAATTAGAAAAAAGAGTTGATTCGGGCGAAATGGTTGCTGCTTTTGCATTATATCCTGTTAGTATGAACCAACTAATCAAAATTGCCGATACGGGTAATATCATGCCCCCAAAAACAACATGGTTTGAGCCTAAATTACGTAGTGGTTTATTTATTCATAAAGTTGAATAGTTAATTATTAAAATCTATAAGAAATTTCAATAATCCACAGGCTACTACTCCAGCAGTTTCAGTACGTAGCCTGTTTTCTCCTAATGTTATTGGTATAAATTCATTCACAATTGCTGCATTTATCTCATCTTCAGTAAAATCACCTTCAGGACCTATCAAAATTATTACATCATTTTTCTTACTGATAACTTCAAAAATATTCTTTTTGGAAGTATCTATGCAATGAGCTATTAACTTTAATGCATCTGAATTTTTATTATCTTTTAAAAAATTATTAAAAGAAATTAATTGATTTATAATAGGTGCGTAATGCCGACATGATTGTTTAAGTGCTGCAATTGCAATTTTTTCTAATCTTTCTAATTTTAAAATTTTTCTTTCTGTTCTTTTACAAATGATCGGTGTAATAACATCTACCCCTACTTCAGTTGACTTTTCAATAAACCATTCAAATCTATCAATATTTTTTGTTGGTGAAATTGCAATATGAATTTTATATAATCTGCTTTTTGCTTCATATTCAATAATTTCAACACCACAAAAATCTTTTCCAATATCAATAATTTTTGCTGTAAAAATTATTCCTCTTCCATTTGTAATTTTTATTATTTCATTTTTCTTTTTCCTCAGTACATTCAAACAATGATGAGCCTCTTCATCTTTAAGAGTATAAAATTTTTGATTTTCATCAAGCTCTCCTGCAAAAAAATAATACATATTTTATTCAGCTTTTGATATTTTATAAAATAAAATTTAAATATAAATTTTAATTTTGTATATTCGAAAAAAAAAGCAATGAAACTGGACGATTTAATAAAAAATTTAGAAGACAGATATTTTATCGATCCAAAATTTTATGATGAATATAATGTCAAAAGAGGATTAAGAAATAAAGATGGTAGTGGTGTGCTTGTTGGATTAACTCGTATTGGCAATGTAACTGGTTATATCAAAGAAGAAGAAGAAATAATACCTGTCGAAGGAAAATTAAGATATAGAGGAATAGATATACAAGAAATAGTAAATGCCATTGCAAAAGAAAATCGTGCCGGTTTTGAAGAAATAACTTATTTACTGCTATTTGGTAAACTACCAACAGAAAAAGAACTCGAAGCATTTAATAATCTCATTGATGAGAATATGGATTTGCCTGCTGGTTTTAAAGAAAATATGATTTTAAATGCTCCTAGTAAAGATATAATGAACAAACTTGCAAGAAGTGTGCTTGTGTTATATTCATACGACGAAGATCCTGATAATCTCGATGTTAAAAATATAATGCGTCAATCCATTGAATTAATAGCGCGATTTCCGGTTTTAATTGCATATGCTTATCAAGCAAAGTGTCATTATTACGATAAGAAAAGCTTAATAATACATAATCCACAAAAAGGATTAGGTATAGCACGCAATTTTCTTCAAATGATCCGTTCAGATCAATTATACTCAGAACTCGAAGCTCAAACACTTGATATAGCACTAATATTACATGCTGAACATGGAGGTGGTAATAACTCTACATTTACAACACATGTTGTTTCTTCAACAGATACTGACACTTATTCTGCTATTGCAGCAGCAATTGGTTCACTAAAAGGACCAAAACATGGGGGAGCTAACATTAAAGTAATGGATATGATGGATAATATCAAACAAAATGTTAAAAATTGGTCTAATGAAAAAGAAATTGCAGATTATATTGTTAAAATATTACGTAAAGAAGCTTTTGATAAAACAGGACTTGTTTATGGTATTGGTCATGCAGTATACACTTTATCAGATCCTCGTGCTGTTATTTTAAAAAAATATGCATACGAACTTGCAAAGAAAAATAATCGCGAAGAAGAATTTTTTCTTTATGAAACAATTGAAAAATTAACACCTACTTTATTTAATGAAATAAAAGGTTCTTCAAAAGTATTATGCGCTAATGTCGACTTTTATTCAGGTTTTGTTTACGACATGCTTGGAATTCCAAGAGATTTGTATACACCTATTTTTGCATTAGCAAGAATTTCTGGTTGGTGTGCTCACAGACTTGAAGAAATAATATCTGGCGGAAGAATTATCCGTCCAGCATATAAAAATATAGAACCCAAAAAACCATATATACCAATTAAAAAAAGAGAATAAAGATTTAAATTGGCTTAAAAAATTATACAACTAACTTTGTTTTAAAAATTTTATCAAAATAACTTACTTATTTATTTTTATTTTATTGTAATTTCTACCAATTTTAATAAAACAAAAATTTTTTTATAAACAACAAAAAAGGATAAAATTTCGAAAGTTATCATTTAGATTATTTACTGATTTTTAATCAATTAAGTTGTTGTTAAAAAAATCATTTTTAAGTAATATTCCCTAAAATTTACAAACCATACAGAAAAAATTATGATGTTAATAAATAGATTATTCATAAAATTAAATTTTGTTAAAAACTATTTTTTTATAAAAACAATTAAAAATATAAATTTGATTATTGTGTTGCTGGTTTTCTTTGTCTTCATGCAAAAGGCAGAGAATGAAAAGGGAATCCGGTGTAACGTAAAGTGAGTCCGGAGCTGTACCCGCAGCTGTGAGTCCAGAATTTTCCAGGCATCTACTGGCCACTGTCTCAGATGTTTGGGATGGGAAGGCCGCCTGGAAGGATAAGCCAGAAGACCTGCCAGCAACAAAGTTCCTTGCTTTCGGGTTAAAAGCTAAGGAACAAAAACACAAAAAAACAGAAAATTTAACTTTTAAAATACATAATTATGGAAAAGATATTAGGAAAAATTTCTAAAATTATCAAAAGAGATGGTCAAGTTGTTGATTTCAATAAAGAAAAAATTGCATTTGCAATTTATAAAGCTCTAAGAGCAATAGGTAAACCCGATCGCGAAAAGGCTAATAAATATAGTGATATTGTCACAGAGAAGTTAACACAAACTCACATCAATAAAATTCCAACAGTAGAAGAAATTCAAGATATTGTTGAAAAAACTCTTTTTGAAAATGGTGAATTTGAGGCAGGAAAAGCATACATTATATACAGATATCAACATCAAAACATAAGATCGGCAAAAGAATTATTTTCAAACATTGAAATTATAGAAGATTACATAAACATGAAAGATTGGAGAGTTAAAGAAAGTGCTAATTCAACATACTCTTTACAAGGGCTAAATCAACATATTGCTACTCTGATAAGTTCACAATACTGGCTTAATCAAATTTACCCTAAAGAAATAGCTGATGCTTATCGTGAAGGTCGAATTCATATACACGACTTAGGTTTTATAAGTGTTTATTGTGTTGGTTGGGATCTTGCCGATTTGTTAATGACAGGATTTAGAGGCATTGAAGGAAAAGTACAAAGTCGTCCTCCAAAACATTTTAGATCAGCACTTGGACAAATTGTGAATTTTTTCTATACCATGCAAGGTGAAGCTGCTGGTGCTCAAGCATTTTCAAATTTCGATACTTATCTTGCTCCCTTTATATATTACGATAATTTAGAATATGAAGAAGTAAAACAATGTTTACAAGAATTTATGTTCAACATGAATGTACCAACAAGAGTTGGTTTTCAAACTCCTTTTACTAATGTTACTCTCGATCTGAAGGTTCCTGAATTTATGAAAAACCAGCAAGTTGTAATTGGTGGTGAATTGAAAGACAAAACTTATGGCGACTTCCAAAAAGAAATGGATATTTTTAATAAAGCGTTTGCTGAAGTAATTCTTGAAGGTGATGCAACAGGAAGTGTATTTTCATTCCCTATTCCAACATACAATATTACTCGTGATTTTGAATGGGACAATCCTCATTATGAACCAATATGGAAAATGACAGCAAAATATGGCATTCCATATTTTTCAAATTTTGTAAATTCAGAATTAAAACCCGATGATGTAAGAAGCATGTGTTGCCGTTTACGCCTTGATAAAAGAGAACTACAAAAACGCGGTGGTGGCTTGTTTGGAGCAAATCCATTAACAGGTTCTATTGGTGTTGTAACTATAAATCTACCAAAAATTGGCTACGAATCAAGATCCGAAAAAGATTTATTCGAACGTCTATCGTGGATGATGGAACTTGCAAAAAATAGCCTAGAAATAAAAAGAAAAGTTATCGAAAGACTTACAGAAAAAGGTTTATATCCATATTCACGTTTTTATTTACGCCACGTATACGAAAGGTATGGTCGTTACTGGAATAATCACTTCTCCACTATTGGCATTGTAGGAATGAACGAATGTTGTCTTAATTTCAATGGTCATTCCATAGTTGAAAAAGAAGGTTTCCATCTTGCTTTGAAGATACTCGATTTTATGAGAGAAAAATTACAACAATTCCAAATTGAAACAGGTAATATTTATAACCTCGAAGCTACTCCGGCCGAAAGTACGTCTTATCGTTTGGCAAGAATCGACAAAACTCAATATCCCGATATAATTGTTGCCAACGAACATGAATGGAGAAAAGGCGCTGAACCATACTATACCAATTCAACCCAATTACCTGTAAATTTTACAGATGATCTGTTCGAAGCCTTAAAATTACAAGATCCTTTACAGGTTAAATATACAGGAGGTACTGTTTTTCATATTTTTGTAGGAGAAAAACAATTGCCCGAACAATCCATAAAACAACTAATCAAAAAAATTACAAATAACTTTCACTTACCTTACCTTACAATATCGCCTACTTTCAGTATATGTCCATCTCATGGTTATTTATTTGGAGAACATCATTCATGCCCTATTTGTAAAGAATCAGGAAAAGAACAAAAATGTAGTGTATTTTCAAGAATAGTTGGTTACTTAAGACCTGTAGACCAATGGAATGCTGGCAAACAAGCAGAATTTAATGATAGAAAAATCTTTGATAAAAGAGGTATTTTTAAATCAGAATATAAAAATACTTTTGACACACAAGCAAATCAAGAAAATTTAGAACTTATTGTTGAAAAAGCTATTAAATAATTTTTTGTAAATCCACATGATTATTGGTAAGACTAACAAAACAAAAACTTTTAATCATGTGGGTTTTTTATATCTCTAAATTAAACTTACGATGAGAGATAAATATTTGCCTATAGGAGGTTTTTTAAAACAAAGCTTAATAGATTACCCAGGCAATATTTCAACAGTCATTTTTATTAAAGGATGCAATTTCAGATGCTTTTATTGTCATAATCCCGAACTGGTTTTACCTCATTTAATAAAACAACATCCTGATATTGATATAATGCATATATTGCAATGGATAAAAGAAAACCTGTTGTTGCTTGATGCTGTCGTTGTAACCGGTGGAGAACCTACATTATACCCTGATCTGATTAAATTGTTAGAAATTATCAAAAATATTCCTTTAAAAATAAAACTGGATACCAATGGTACTAATCCTAAAATATTAACCAAAATCATTGAAAACAATCTTGTTGATTACATTGCAATGGATATCAAATCATCTTTAATTTTTGATAAATACAAAAAAATAGCAGGTGAATATTTTACCGAAGAAACTTTTGAAAATATTAAACATTCTATCGACATTATTATTAATGGACAAATTGATTATGAGTTCAGAACAACACTTAATCATCTATTAGATGAAAGTGATTTAATAAACATTATAAATCAAATTAAAGGAAAATTTTTCATTCAAAAATTAAACCTTAATACTAAATTGGTTGACACTGCCAAATGCTATCAACCTAATATTGATCTATCACGAATAATTGATTATGCAAAAACAAAAAATAATGTTATAGTAAATATAAGAGATTAAGTCAATTCGGCAATTATAGTCTTCATAGCTTTTGATTTGTCACCAATATTTACAAGTATTTTTGCATCTTTTGGTAAAATTACATCAACACGTGATCCAAATTTAATAAAACCGAGTTCTTCTCCTTGCTCAACATGTTGCCCTTCGATAGAATAAGTTACTATCCTTCGAGCCATAATACCTGCAATCTGTCGAATCATTACTTCTTTGCCATTACTTTCAATAACAATTGTAGAACGTTCATTTAGTTCGCTCGATTTTGGATGCCATGCTACAAGATAATTACCTGGATGGTATTTGACATATTTAACAATACCCGTTAAAGGATAAAAATTTGCATGCACATTTAGAGGCGACATAAATATTGAGACTTGTTGACGCTGATCTTTAAAATATTCATTTTCAAATATAGGCTCTATAGCTACAATTTTACCATCAGCAGGAGCATATACTAACTTATTATCTTTTATAAATGATCTGAAAGGAAATCTGAAAAACCATAATATAAGAAAAAAAATTAATAATAATAATACTATAAAAAAAAGTGATATGTATATAGGTATAAAAATAATAAATAATATTATTAGTCCTAAAACAGCTATTAAAGAATTAATTATTATGCTTTTACCTTCGCGATGAATTTTTATCTTCATAAATTTTAAATTTTATTAAATTTATTTAATAAAAAATTTCAACCAAATATAAATAATAGGTATAATAAACAAAGTAGAATCAATACGATCGAGAACACCACCATGTCCTGGTAATATATTCCCCGAATCCTTTATATTAGCTTTTCTTTTCAATAATGATTCAAAAAAATCACCCGTTGTACCTGCAATAGGAACGATCAATGCAGGTATATAAAACTGGTTTCTAAATTGAACAAAATTTAATTTTATTAATATATATGATACTATTAATGTAGATAATAAACCACCAAAAAATCCTTCCCATGATTTTTTGGGTGATATCTCTTTATGAATTTTATGTCTTCCTCCTGTTGATATTCCTACTAAATAAGCCATCGTATCATTAACCCATATCAAAATAAAAATAAATAATAAATTTTTAAAAGAATAAGAATTATCTAAAAATACTATACTTGGTAATAAAGATATCGGTAAAACTATATAAATAAAACTCAAAATATTCAATGAAATATTAACTATAAGGTTATTGTTGTTAAAACGAAATATCATTTCAATAAAAAAAAGTAATAAAAATAATATTACAATATAAATAAATAAATGTTCGGGTAAAACCTTAGAAGAAATAAGAAAAGACAACAAATAAGTAATTATAGCACTTGAATATCCCCAAATTTTTAATGGATTATAATTTAATATTTCACAAATATTGTAAAATTCATAAATTGCAATAAGCATAACAATAAAAAAGAAAATAGCAAATGTATATTTTCCGGCAAGTAAACTTATTATAAGAAAAAAAACATATAAACTACCAGTAATTGTTCTTGTAAATAAATTTTTCAACTTTTAAATTTTTTTAAAATTTAAGATAAAACTTTATTACTGTCATTAAAATTTTCATTATTTTCTCTATCCTTCAAATTTATTGTTTCAAGTTGTTCTTCAGACTTTTCTTTTGCATAAGGTCTTGGTCCAAGTATTTTTTCAACATCTTCAGTAAAAATAACCTCTTTTTCAAGTAATAAACTTCCAAGTTGAATCACTTTATCTTTATTATTAGTTATAATTGAAAAAGCTCGCTGGTATTGTTCTTCTACAATTCTTTTAGTTTCATTATCAATTAATTCAGCAGTTTTTTCACTATAAGGTTTAACAAAAGCAAATTCATTTTGACCAGTAGAATCGTAGAAACTTATATTTCCTAACCTTTCGCTTAATCCATAATAAGCTACCATTGCATAAGCTTGTTTTGTTACTCTTTCCAAATCATTTATAGCTCCTGTTGACATAGTGCCAAATACTACCTCTTCAGCAGCTCTTCCTGCAAGTCCAGTACAAATTTCATCAAGCATTTGTTCTTTATTAATTATGTTTCTTTCTTCTGGTAAATACCAAGCAGCGCCAAGCGATTTGCCACGAGGCACTATAGTTACTTTGACAAGTGGATTACCATATTTAAGCAACCAACCAACTGTAGCATGACCAGCTTCGTGAAAAGCTATTATCTGTTTTTCTTCTTTTGTAATAAGCTTGTTTTTCTTTTCAAGACCACCTACTATTCTATCAATAGCATCCAGAAAATCTTGTTTTTCTATTATTTTTTTATTTTTTCTTGCAGCTATTAAGGCTGCTTCATTGCAAACATTTGCAATATCAGCTCCTGAAAATCCAGGTGTCTGACGTGCAAGAAAATCAATATCAATAGAAGAATCATATTTTAAAGTTCTCATATGAACTTTAAAAATCTCTTTTCTTTCATTGAGATCAGGTAATTCAAGTTGAATTTGTCGATCAAAACGACCTGCTCTCAACAATGCTTTATCAAGTATATCAGCTCTATTAGTAGCAGCAAGTATTATAACACCTGTATTTGATTCAAAACCATCCATTTCCGTAAGCAATTGATTAAGAGTATTTTCTCTTTCATCATTGCCACTAAAACTCGGATTACGGCCCCTGGCTCTACCTATTGCATCAATTTCATCAATAAAAATAATACAAGGTGCTTTTTCTTTTGCTTGTTTAAAAAGATCTCTAACTCTTGATGCTCCAACACCAACAAACATTTCAACAAAATCTGATCCAGACAATGAAAAAAATGGAACATTTGCCTCGCCTGCAACAGCTTTTGCAAGTAATGTTTTTCCTGTTCCAGGAGGACCAACAAGTAAAACACCTTTAGGTATTTTACCCCCAAGTTCAGCATATTTTTGAGGATTTTTCAAAAAATCTACTATTTCTCTTACCTCAAGTTTAGCTTCATCAAGCCCTGCTACATCATTAAAATTTACATTTACCCTTGTATCTTTATCAAATACCTTAGCTCGCGATTTTCCAACGTTAAAAATATTTGATGGCCCCCCTGCTCCACCACCAACCGAACTCATCTTACGGAAAATAATAATCCATATTATTACAAATATTAATATTGGTAACAACCAACCAAAAACATCACCAAAATCGCGTCTTGTAATACTCTCAGGATAAATTCTTTCAGAATCAGGAAACGAAACCTGGGCCTCTTCAAGCTTTTTCAAAAAATAATCAACCGATGGTATTTCAAATCGATAATGAGGTCCTGTCGCGTTTAATCCTGAAAATCCTCGTTGTGAAATTTCTTTATATTTAGGTAAATTTAATTTGTCTTGTTTTATATAAACCTCAACTATCTTGTTGTTGACAATAACCACTTTTTCAACATCCTTCGTCAATAACATATTGTTTATAAAATCTTTCCATGTAGTTCTTAATGTTCTTGTACCACTATTAAGAAAGTATATCAAAAAAATAAAACCAAAGATTAAAACATACATCCATCCGATCCCAAATTTGGGCTTTTTGTTTTGATTGTCCTTTCCAGAAAATTCGTTATTTGTATTGAAATCTTCACTCATTTTTAAAAAATTTTAAATTAATCTTCTTCATCAATTTTTATTATATCAGCATCACCCCAGAGATCTTCAAGTTTATAATAATCTCTAACGGGCTTGAAAAATATATGCAAAACAATATCCTGATAGTCCATTAAAATCCAAAGTGCATTTGTATAACCTTCAATATGATGCGGCAAAATATTCAAATTTTCTTTTATTTTTTCTTCTATTCCTTGTGCAATAGCAGCAACTTGTACTGTCGAATCTCCATGACATATTATGAATTTATCACACAAATCGTAATTTAATTTTCTTAAATCTATTACTATTATATCTTTCCCTTTCTTTTCTTTAATAATATTAATTATCTCTTTCTCCAATAAAAGTGTGTCTTCGTTCGTTTTTAATCTATATTTTGTTTTCAAATTATAATTTTTTTGCAAATGTAATTATTTTTAATAAAATAATTTTTTACTTAGCTAATTATTATTTAAACAACAATAATACCAAAAGATTGTTTTAATGAAATTAAAGTTTAAAAATTTTAAAATAGTATATATCGAAACTGTTGATTCAACAAATAATTATGCTAAAAATTTATTAAAACATAACAATATTGTAGAAAATACTGTAATATTGACAGATTACCAGACAAAAGGACGCGGACAAAAAGAAAACAAATGGTTAAGCGAAAAAAAGAAAAATCTTACTTTTTCAATTGTTATTTTTCCTCAATTAAAAGTAGAAGATCATTTCTTTTTATCTATAGCAGTTTCTTTAGGCATATTAGATTGCATTTCAAATTTCGTTGAAAACATAAAATTAAAATGGCCAAATGATATTTATTATTTTAACAAAAAATTAGGAGGCATTTTAATAGAAAATTCCATAAAACAAGGTATTGTCGAAAATTCAATAATAGGGATTGGTATAAACATAAATCAAACTAAATTTTTCCCTGAATTAAATGCTACTTCACTTAAACTAATTAATAATAAATCATATAATAGATTCCATATCTTATACAATTTATTGTGTAAAATTTCAAACAGGATTGAATATTTAAAAAATATGGACCTACATGACAAAACAAATATTAAAAATGAATATTTAAAAAATCTATATTTATTAAACAAATGGCATAATTATTTTTTGCCTGATGGTAAAATTTTAACCGGAAAAATAATAGATATTGAAAATGAAGGACGTCTTATAATTAAAGACAAAGAAGATAAGATACTTAAGTTTAATTTTAAAGAAATATGTTTTTTTAATAAAGAATTAAAGAAAATTTAAGTCATTTGGTTATATCTTAATAAGTAAAAAATTCGAAACAACTTTTTCATGGAAATTCTAAATTGCTAAATAGTCCTCTCATAATAATTAAATAAATATTTGATTGTTAATAAATTAATGCACTTTTAGAGGGTTTTATTAATTTTTAGCCGAAAACCTTGCAAATTTTCTAAAATTATACTTATAAAATAATAAATTCTTTCATTATTTTCAAAAGTTAACTTTCATTTACAAATATTATTTTTTCTTTTTTCTTCAATCCTTTTTAAATAAAAAATTCAAACAGATTATTTAAACCAAAAAAATTAAAAAAGGAGGCTTTTTTGAGGCCTCCTACCGTACAGATTAAACAAAACTACTAACTAAACCAACTTGGGCAAAACCTTGAAATGCTTTTGTTACTATTACCATTACAAATTTACGATATAAAAAAATTCTTGTTAAAAAAATTACATTAAAGATCATAAATTGGTGACAAAAATCATTTTTCTTTACATGAAAGTATTTTTTTTGATGACAAAGATTTTTATTCTTATTAAAAACCATTCAAATCAATTATAAAAATAATTAAAACAATACAACTTTTTTATAAAAATTAATATTACTATCTTCTAATTTTAAAATATAAACACCAGAAAGGTAGCCAGACACATCGATAGACATTAAACTATTATTATTATCAATGTTTCTTTTTTCTAACAATTTACCAGTAATATCACAAACAATCAATTTTAAATTTTTAGAATAAACATTCTTTGAAAAATTTATGTTTATCTTTTTATTTAATGAATCAGTAAAAATCCATATCCTGCTATCATTAGCTAATTTTATGTTACTATTATTGCACGCAGACCATTTATCGATTATTATAGTATCGTTTTGCAATACTTTATATAGTCTATTTAAACCATTCCAAAATGCACATTCAACAGGCACTGTTTCTCTCGAGGAAAGATCATTTTTTAATAAATAAAAATATCCTCCTGAATCGTAAGGAGCTAAATATGTAAAAAAGCTAAAAATATTATTTCCTTCATATGCCATTCGTAAAATATTATATTCGGGACTTGAAAAGGTCCCTGCAATATAAGCAATATTTTGATGATCTTGACCCTGTAAATAAAGTTTAAAGGTTACTTTTTTAGCATTCAAATTGGTATAAAACTCTGAATGGGTCCAATTACCACCACCATTTGCCATAAAATTGTAATCGTATGGGCTAAAAAAAGCCACATGATCGTGAGATGACCCCTGACCCCATGGAGTTCGGCATGGAGTACTTACCCATGCTGGTTCCCAAAAAATTACTCCAATACCTCCTGCATTCATAACTTCTCTAGTAAAATCAATCATATATTCAAGTTGTTTTTCAGGTATTACAGGTAAATATGAAGGGTCGGGAGTATTTATGATGTTGGGCATAGCATCGAAATTTTGAGTTGTCCATAAATAACCAGTCTCAACAACCATAACATCATATCGCGAAAATTTTGTTTTCAGATTTTTTATTGTATTACCAAGATTTTTTATAGTACCACCATGCCATGCATAATAATATGAAAAACCAATAATATCAAAATCAGCAACTCCCTTTGCTATAATATTGGAATATAACCATTCAAGCTTATCTAGGCCTGCAAAATGAAGTACTATTTTAGGTTTAATAGTACTTTGTGCAGATACTTCTCTCACTGCTGAAATAGCAGCATTGAACAATTGTGCATGTCTGTTCCAATCACTTGAAATTATTTTTACACCATTATAATCTTCATCCATTTCATAATGAACACAAATACCTATATTTGTTTCATTACCAATTTTTACAAACTCTGGCATAAGGCCTTTACTATCAAGATAAATCAGAACATTACGTACATAATTTTTAATTGAATCCTTTAATGCATTAATATTATAAGCTACTGGTTGCCAGCGTTTTGGAATTACCTGACGAGATGGATCAGCCCAGAAATCAGACAAATGTAAATCGAGCATGACCTGCATTCCTGCTGCTTTACTACGTGTAAATGTCTCTACAACATCTTCAAGATCGTTGTATTGAGGTTTAACACCATCAGGCTGTTGTAAACCATTCTGCCATGATGGATCAACCCATAATCGAGCTCTAACAAGATTTGTACCATGATCTGCAAAAATTTTATAAACATCTTTTTGAACTCCATTTTCTTTAAAAACAGCTCCACAATCTTCCATCATATTTACGTATGACAGGTCATGACCAAAATAAAAAGATTGAGAATACGAATAAATATATATACAAAGAGTAAAGAATAGCAAAAATAAATTTTTCATATAGTTATTAAATTTTTTATTATCAAAGTTCATTAGAATAAAACTTTAGATATTAAAAATTCATCACGATTGCTCGCGATGAATTTTTATTGTTTTACAAATTTAAAATTATAAAAACTGTTGTTTCTTTGTTGTATTTTTAAAATATAAATACCATTGGCTAATTTTGATATATCAAACGATACTTTTTTTTGATCACTAAATAATTCAATGAATACAACCCTTCCCAACCCATCATAAATAATAATTTGTTGAATAAATTCTTTTGTTTCTATATTTATTACATCAACAACTGGCAAAGGATAAATTCTAAAATCAACATCAAAACCAATATTTTTAAGACTTTGAGGAACAAATGTTTCGCAATTTCCCCATACATCTTTGATTGTTGTATCTTTCTTAGGAACAACAAATGCCCTATCTCCTTTCCACTCAGGATTTCGTTTTAAAATTTCTGAAGGAGTACATTGTCCATCTTCTGGAGGGTATTCCCTATAACTTTTATAATTATCCCATGTATTGTTAAGAATATAATAATAAGCCAATGAATCACCAGATTTTAGATTTACCGTAATCGTATAAACACTATCATATTCTCTTGTCATCCTTAAAAATTGCCAGTTACTAATTTCACCTACGATATAGACACCCTTCGAAGTATCGAGACCACCAATAAGTTTAAGTTTAAAAGTTACATTAACATTTTGAGCAAGCACTGGTATTAATAAAACCAAAAACAACAATAGTAAAAAATTTTTTTTCATAAGTATAAAATTATATGAGTTAATAATTAAATTAAAATTTAAGAAACAGGAAGTATCATTTAACCAATAATACTTCCTGTAAAATTTTTATTTATATTCTTTATTTTGTTCAATTCCATCAAGAACAGCATATTGTGGTAAAGGGTATATAGCTGATCCGGGTCGTTTCCCTTCAATATTATTAACTGCAGAGGGCCACTTTCCATGTCTAACTAAATCGGGTAATCTAAATCCCTCAAAGTACAACTCCCATGCTCTTTCTCTTAAAATAGCCTCATTAAAAACTTCTTTTGATGAAGTTGATTCAGTAGGTAAATTTCTAATTTTTGCTCTCGATCTTACTAGGTTTACAAGATCAATTGCCTCTTGAGTAGGACCATTATTGTTTTCATTAATAGCTTCAGCGAGCATGAGCAAAATGTCGGCATATCGTGCAATAGGTACATCATTTCCATAAAATGATCCATTTCCTTCTGGTGGGTATTTATTTATTATTGGTCCTTTTAAACCATTGCTCCTATTTATTTCAATGCCACTAGTATTAAAATAAGATGTTAACAATAATGATCTTCTAACATCGTTTGGTTCAAAAGAGTCGTAAAATTCCCAAGTAGAAGCAAAAACTTGTTCCCAACCAGGAGTTTGACTATGATCTTTAGGAAATACATACCATTTGAAAGGATTAAAATTTCCATCTGCTTCTCTTCCTTGCGATGTAGGGTCACATGATATAGCATAAATTGTTTCTGAATTTCTTTCTGTGGGCTCTTTAAATAAACTTGCATAATCTTCAACTAACATATATCCAAGTTTTTGAATTTCTCTACCCACTTTTTCAGCATTCTTAAAATCCTTTTCATTCATGTAAAGTCTCATTAATAAAGTTAATGCAAGTCCCTTATTAAATCTACCATAATCTTTGGCAACTTTTGGTAAACTTTCTGCTGCATAAGTCAAGTCGGCAATGATTTGATTTACATATTGCTCTCTTGAGGGTCTAGTCAAATCACCTTCAGCATTTATATCTCCTATTTTCGAAGCATCAGTAATAACAGGTACAGGACCATACAACTGAAGCAAATAAAACATTGCCCAACCACGTGCACATTTAGCTTCGGCAATTAACAATTTTCTAAAATTTTCATTTTTGATTACTTTTGTTTGTTCAACATCATAAATAATTTTCGTAACTCTAGTAATAAATCGTACTTTTTCGAAATGTGAACGATTCCTGCTTTGTGCAACGAGCGGAGCAAAATTTCCTCTACTCTTTGATTCCCAGAAAACCGAGCCATCACCCCATGAAGTAAATACAGACATCAAGTCAGTTGGAGCATCAAACATTTGAATCATACCTTCTTCAGGGCCAAAAAATGTATAATACCAGTTATTATTTTCAGAATAACCCCATTTCAATGTAAATGGTAAATAAGCATACAATACATAATTTTCAAATTCTTCTTCATTAGAAGGAAAAATTGTGGGATTAAGAGATCCATAAAATACAGGTTCAAGACCTTTCTCACAGCTTGTCAACATAATAACAAGCAACAATGATACTTTTATATATTTTAGAAACTTTTTCATAATTTTATAGATTAAATTTTAAAAATTCACATTAATACCAAATGAATAATTTTTAACCATTGGATAAGGAGCAGCACCACCTTTAACCGATGGTGTTTCAATTTCAGGATCTACACCTTTAAATTTAGTTATTACAAAAGGATTTTGAAAATCAAGATATAATCTGATATTACTACCAAATTTTTTGATAAAAGGAGAATTCAAATTATATCCTACTGTAATATTTCTAACACGGATAAAGTCGGCTTTAGAAATAGTTAGATTAGAGCCCCATCCAACAGTATTACCAATATTTCCTAATGTATATTCATTGTAAGCAACACCCGGTAAAATTCCATTAGGGTTTTCTGTACTCCATGCATCTTTAATATCGACTGTGACATTTTGTTCACCTCCACTACTACCAGCAACAAAATTTTTCGCAATTGCCCAGTTAAGACTATAATTTTGTTTGTATGAACCTAATTGACCATACAAATCAATAGTAATATCAAAATTTTTATATTTGAAAGTATTACTATAACCTAATATTATCTTAGGAGTTTGATCATAAATAACAACATCTGCTGAATCTAAAATATTATCGCCATTTCTATCAACAAATTTAGGACACCCAGGTAATCTTGCTGTTGATGGTTGATATACTGGAGGTTCTTCGTCTACCTGAAGAATACCATTTGTTTCAAATGCATATATAGCTCTCACAGGATCATTAACATTCAAATAAGTAGTACGATCGTCTTCTTTAAATCTTTCAACCCATCTATAACTATAATGTGAAATATTGAAAATCATATTCCACATGATATTTTTATTACGAATTATACCAGCATCAAGAGTGATATCAAAACCAGTTCTCCTCTGATGACCACCATTAATAGGTTGAAATGGTACAATCGATAAAGCAGGTGTATTAACCCATCTTAACATATTGGTAATATCATCTTTAAACAAATCTACACTACCTGATAACCGTCTATCAAATATTTCAAAATCGAAACCAACATTTCTCATAATTGTCTTTTCCCATTCCAGATTAGGAACATCAATCGATGTTAATAAATAAGGAATATACTTTTTTTGACCATCTTTAAAGGGAATTAAACTCTGGCTACTTGAAAATAAAGAATAAGCAATTCCACCTGGTAAATTTTTACCTGTTATACCATAGCTTCCTCGTATCTTTAAAAAGTTAATAAATGATATATTTTTCATGAAATCTTCATTCGAAATTTTCCATCCTATAGATATACTTGGAAATCCAGAAAATTTATTTCCAGGGAAAAATTGATCAACACCATCATATCGCCATCCTGCCATAAACAAATATTTATTAATGAAATCAAAAGTACCTCTAACAAAATAAGATCTTTGTTTATTTTTATATTTCCATGAATTACCATTAGTAATTGCACCATCAATCCTTGTAGTATTAAATATATCAAGTACATCAAAAAATTGTAATCCAAAGCTATAACCATCATAGATATATTCCCCAAAACCTACTACTATTGTAGATTTAAAAATATTTTCAAAACTTTTTGTAAAAGTTAAGTAACTTTCAATTGTTTGAGACTGTCTATTTGTTTGTTGTAATGATCCTCTCGATCTATAAGCATTATACCAATTTACATACGATGGTATATAAAAATCTCTTAAAGATTCTTCATAGTTATTACCATATAAAAATTTACCACTCAACATATCTGGAATAAAAAATACCTCAATAGCTGTCTTAAAATACAATGAATTGTTATAACTTTTATCTTTAACATCAAGTAGCGCTAATGGATTTCCAATCATACCCCATTGAGTAAATTTTCCTGTCACAGAATCTCTAACAGATAAAAATGGTGGATAAGCTAGTGCAGCCTGTAAGGCAGTATAGGCATCGCCACCTGCACCACTAGTTTGCCATCCAGCAACAGTATTATTAAACTTTAATCTTGTTCCAATTGCTGTAACATTTATATTTAGAAATTTTCCAGTTTTAAAAGTTAAATCAACATTTCCACTATATTTGTTCATGTCTGAGTTTACAACAGTACCTTGTTGATCAAAATAAGTCGCAGAAAAGTAATATTTAAATTTTTCACTACCCCCGTTGAAATTTAATTTATGATTATGAATATAGCCTTCTCTTAAAATATACCCTACCCAATCTGTCGTATTAGTTTTCTCAATATCTTCTTGAGAATATTTTGGTACAAAAGTTCCAGGTGCATTTGGACCAAATGGTTGCATTTTATTGTCAATAAGAAATTTATCTTTTGAAAAAATATTGTAATATGTCATAAATTCTCTGGAATTCAAGGGTTTAAGATAAGGATAATTCTCAAAGTATGCATAACTACCACTATAATTAATATTCATTTTACCTTCTTTACCTTTTTTGGTTGTTATTAATATAACTCCATTTGAAGAATTTATTCCATATATAGAAGCACTTGCATCTTTAAGTATTTCAATCGATTCAACATCATTAGGATCAATATTAGCAAGATTTCCTCTGTACACTGTATTCATTTCGGCAATATTTATACCTGATTCAAGAGCATCTGATGGAACAATAACACCATCAACAATGATAAGTGGTGTACCACGCCCTCGTATAGATAAATTTATTAGACCTCCCGGCTGTGAACTATATTGTTGTATTTGAATACCCGAAGCTTTACCAAATAATAAATCATTAACTCCAGATGCTGTGGCTTTAGAAATTTTATTGGGATTAACTTTTGCTACAGATGTTACAAGATCTTTTTTTAATGTTGTACCATAACCTATAACTACAACTTCATCAAGTGTCTTTATACTTTCCTTAAGCACAACATTAATAATTTCTTGATTATCAACAGAAATCTCTATGGTTTCGTAACCTACAAAAGAAAAAACTAATACAACTTTGGGTGAAGAAGTTGTAAACACAAAATCTCCATTATCATCTGTAATCGTACCTTTATTTGTTCCCTTTTCTACAATATTAACGCCTGGTATTGGATTACCATTATCATCAACAACTTTGCCTTTTACAGTAAAACCTTGACTTGTTGTAGGTGTTAAAACAATTAAATTATTCTCTAATATTGTATATTTTAAACCTTCTGAAGATATTAGTTTATCAAGAACTAAAAAAAAATTTTCATTCCTTACACTTATAGATACTCTCTTATTTTTTACTATTTCATTAACATATAAAAATCTACAATTACTTTGTTTTTCAAGTTCTTGAATTGCCTCGGTCAAAGGCACATCATTAAGATCTAAACTCACAGGCACATTTTGTGAAAAACTACCAGGAATGGCTTTAAATGTGCCAATTATCAATAATACAATAAACAATTTCATAATTAGAAATCTTTTTGGGGTACAAAAATTTTTAAACTTGTACTTTTTGTTTTGTTTTTTCATAATTTTGTAATGTTAAGGGTTAATAACTAATTTATTTTTAGTTTATTAATTACCAACAGCCAGTGTCTGCCAACACTGGCTGTTTTTTTATTTTTTTATTTTCATAGATGAAAATATTTCTATTTTGTTTTTATCAATCCTATAATCAAATATAGGATTTGCTAATCTTAAGGCTGTTAATGCCTGTTCAATTGTTTCATTTTCAAACGAACCTGTATAACTATAATTAAAAAGTGCTGAATCAATCAATTTGATCTCAACATTATACCAACGTTCAAGCATAACAACGAGCGAACCAAAAGGCTCATTTTTAAAAATTAATTTATTTGCAATCCATGCAGTATCATATTCCAGATTTTCAACCCTATTTATCTTTAAAACAAAAATTCTATCATAGCTTTTCTCGTCTTTTTTTATTTCTGTTTTCTCTTTTATATAATCTTTATTATATATAAATTTTTGGTTTGATTTTAAATACACCTTCTCGCGACCTTTTCTCGAATTAAGAGTTTCTATCTCCAATTTTCCTTTTATCAACGTAGTCACTATACTTTTATCTTCTGGATAAGCTTTTACATTAAAACGAGTACCAATTACTTTTATCTTAATATCTTTTGTTTCAACATATAAAGGTTTATTCTTTATATGTTTCACATTAAAAAGTGCTTCTCCTGTTAAAAATATTCTCCGAGAATCTTTAAAATTCGTAGAATAAAGTATAACAGAGTTACTATTTAACCAGCCTGCAGTGCCATCAGGCAAAACAAAATTTGTTTTAGAACCTTTGTTTGTTTTTATTTCTAAAAATTCTTCTTGTCTTGATAATCTATTTTTTGAAATAATAACTATTGAAATAATCATTATTATAGGAAGCAAAATCATTGCAACTTTATTGTATATTCCAATAAATTTATGGTAAAATTTTTCAGCTTTTCCAATTTCATAATTATCTATTCTGTTACGAATTTCATATAATATGTCTTTAATTTTTCCCTCATCAATTAAATTATTTATTTGATTCTTATTTAAATCTTTCCAATGTTTGTTTAAATATTTTTCCAGAAGTTTAAATTTTGAATCATCGAGCAATAAATTTTCAAAATATCTTAAATCTTCTTCATCATAGTTACCTGAAACAACTCTATTTATTTTCTCAATGTCAATTTCTTTGTTCATCAATAAAAGTTTAAAAAATTTTCTCTTTTTAATATATTATCCATAAATATATTTTTACACCTATTCGAAACATAAAATTTTTTATAAAATTTTTTATAAAATCTAAACAATTGAATTTTAACATTATAAAACTTTAAAATTTATGCAATAAATATTATAACATCATGATTATTAAAAAAATGATTAAAATTTGTTATTCTTAGTGTATTTAATATTTTGCAATGTTACCTTTTTTATGTTTTAATAAAAACTTTAAAAACAAATTCAATGACCTTTTTTTGTAAAGTTTCTTAAAACCAATGAAAAATATTTTTATTCAAATACTTGACTTGAATAGTATTATTTTTTTTATTTTGTATAAAAAAAAATTTATAATCTTAAATAGTTTTTGGGAATTAAGAAGATAAAATTAAAATTCAAACGACATGAAATTATACGTATATTTTATTATTATTTTAATAAGCTTAATAAATCTAAATTTAACTGCGCAAACTAAGAAAGAAGATCCTAAAGATTTATTTTTAGAAGCAGAATCATATTTTTTATTTGAGGAATATCGCGATGCATTACCTCTTTATCAAAAAATTTATAAAAATGATCCTGATAATTATCACATAGCTTTTAAAATAGGAGTATGTTATTTATTTGATAAATATCAAAAAGAAAAATCTATCAGTTATCTTGAAAAAGCAATTCAAAACACTTCAAATAAATTTAAAGAAGGTAATTTTAAAGAAAAAAGGGCACCACTTGAAGCATATTATTACCTAGGACGTGCCTACCATGTTAATAACAAGCTTGATAAAGCTATTGAAATGTACTCGTATTTTTTAAAAATTTTAGATCCCAAAATATATGACGAAAATTTGGTTAGACGACAAATTAAATCGTGTCAGATTGCCAAAGAACTCCAATCAAATTCTTTGTATATAAAAAAAGAAAACATAGGTTCAAGAATTAATTCAAGATATCCTGAATTTAATCCCATTGTTTCGGGCGACGAAAAAACAATTGTCTTCACTCGCAGATTACCTTTTTACGATGCTGTATTTTATTCGGTAAAAAAAGACAATAAATGGTCTGAGCCCATAAATCTTACTGAATATTTTGGACTCGATGGCAACTCATATTGTACAGGGCTTTCGTGGGAAGGTGATGAAATTTATGTTTATCGAAATGACAACTATGACGGAAATATTTATGTTAGTTATTTAATAAATGGAAAATGGTCTAAACTTGAAAAACTGAATGAAAACATAAATACAAAATATTGGGAATCGCATGCTTCATTATCACCCGATGGATTGACACTTTATTTTACAAGCAATAGAAAAGGAAGTTATGGTGGGCTTGATATATACGTATCTCGTAGATCAGCGAAAGGGAAAAATGATTGGGGACCTCCCGTAAACCTCGGATCAGTTATTAATTCAGAATATAATGAAGATACGCCCTTTCTTACAGGTGATGGTAAAACATTGTATTTTAGCTCCTTAGGACATTATAATATGGGAGGCTATGATATTTTTTATTCAACACTTCAAGACGATGGTACATGGTCAAAACCATTGAACGCTGGTTATCCAATCAACTCAACCGACGATGACTTTTTCTTTGTTCCTGTAGGTAAAGGCGAATATGCTTATTATGCACTAATTAACGATCCTGAAGGATATGGAATGGAAGACATATTCAGGTTTGAGATTTTCTCAGATATCCATCCTCGAAAAATTAAACTCAAAGGTTTTGCAAGGATAGAACCCGATTTAGGTGCTAATTATACAACTTTAATAGCAAAATTGTTAAATCCAAAAACTAATGAGGTAATAGACCAGACAAGAATAAATAAAGATGGCACTTTTGAACTTGAAGCCCCACATGGCAAATTAAATCTTATTATTGAAGGCGATGGTATAAAAACAACACAAGATAGAATCAATATTCCACTAACTCATCCATCAGATGAATTCTCTTATACTACAAATATTTATACTATTACACGTACTCCTGAAATTTCAACAGTTGAAAAATCTTATGTCCCAGTTTTAGAAATACCTTATGATACAATTTATGTCGAAGCCTATAAAGACATTAAAATACCATTAAAGGTTGAAAAAAACGCAAATCTTAAAATAAAAGCCTATAATAATGATAATATAATTAAAGAAGAAAATATAAAAACTAAAAAAGAAAATCTTAATTACAATTATAAAACCTATCCAGGTGTAAATAAACTAGTTTTTGAAATAACAGACAAAGACAATAATACTAATAAAAAAGAAATTTACATAATTTGTCCAGAACCTATTACACAACCGCTATTTTCAATAAAAAAATTTATTGATAGTTTGCCCGAAAAACAAAATACTGATTACCTTACCGATCTAACAAAAGCATTAAATAATTCAATTTATAAATTACTCTTACAAGCACTTGCTGATACTAGTCGCAAATGGACACTTGCCGATTTATACGACTATCTATTTCAAAATGCTGGAAATAATTTCACAATAGAAGAATTAAATGATATGTTTCTAAAATTTATGTCATTTAAACAACCTGAAATATTTTATAACGAAATGGATCTTCTTGCAGGCGATAGCTTAAAATACTTGATTTATAAAAAATTAAAAAATGATAAACAAATTATTTTACCTTATTTGATGTTAAAATATGTTTACTCATTAAATAATATTCCTGATATTACATTAAAAGAAACCGATGTATTCACAATTTTAATGTCAAGAAACAATTTACTTAATGAAAATGATATATTAAAAATTTTAATCGACAATTTAAAATTAAATATAGACAGTAATCTTTTTAAAAACTTGCAAGATTCATTAATAAAAAATTCTCCATTTTTAGTTAATAAATTAAGAGAATTACTTAATAAAGACAACAACAAAATAGAAAATCTTAACAATACTTTATCTGAGAATGCATCATATTATAATGTACATTTTATGCATCATAATATGTTGTTATTTTCAGAAAATGGTCTGCACGACTTTTTGTGTAACATTAATTTGTATAAGCAAGATTTAAAATCATCATACGAATTACTTAATTACATATGGAAAAATACTGATAACAAAAAATTTACACATAAAAATATTATTGATATTATAGATATAATTCAAAATGATCCTTTAAAAGGTCTAAAGATCTTTAAAGAAATATTACTAAAACAATCTATAGGCAATATACATTCAATTATTGAAAAAATTGATTTTGAAAAAGATCACATATTTACCTATACTGATTTTATAAAATTTTTATTAAAAAATTCAATTTACAATGAGTACAACCGCTCGACAGTTTATAATTTACTAACAGATATTTTAAATATCACTGATATAAAATATTTTTCAAAAGAACTCGAAAGAGTTGGCCCTGAAGTTTTCTCTATAGCTTTAAAAAATATTGACTTTAATACAATTTCAAATGTTAATGAACTCTTGCAAACACTTATAGGAATGACTGATGAATATAATTTTAAAGAAGATGACATTATAAATGCACTAATAAGACTGATATGTGAAAAAGGAATAAAAAATTTGACTTTACAAAGTGAAGGTTGGGGATTTGAAAATTTTGCAATACCTGGATTGGCAGTAATTTCTTTAATATTATTCTTCATTATTTTATACTTAAGAAAAAAAAGAAATAAGAAAAAAGCAAATTCAGAAAATCAAAAATTTTAATATATAAACAAAGACTTTTAATAAATTATTAATTTACAAAAATGAAAATAATCAAAAATTTTTTATAAAAATGTTAGTCTAATGTTATAAAATTTCTAATTTTAATATCTTTATAAAATTTGACTCTCATGAAAAGATTTCTATCAGTATTCCTAACTTCATTTTTATTTATAAATTACATTAAATCTCAAAAAGATCATCAAATTGCCTTATGGTATAAGTTCAGTGATTGTGCTATTACTTATACTTTTGACGATAATACACCAAAACAACTAACTGTAGCATTACCAATATTAGATAGTTTAGGATTTAAAGCAACTTTTTATCCAGTGATTAACTGGCAACCAGATTGGAATGGCTTTAAAAAAGCATCTTCGAATGGGCATGAAATTGCATGTCACACAGTTTCACATCCATTTCTTAATCAAATCGACTCTATAAAAGAAGAACTGGAATATCAAAATTCTATTAATATTATAAACACCAATACTCAAAAAAATGAGTGTTTGACTATTGCATATCCTTATTGTATAACAGGAAAAATTAACATTATAAAAAAATATTTTATAGGTGGTCGTATTTGCAATGGAATGATAGTACCTCCAACTCCTTCCGATTTTTACAATATCAGTTCAATATTAATAGGTTCAGAAAGTGAATTTAAAACAGCTGAAAGTTTAAACAAAAAAGTAAATGAGGCAAAAACAATGAATGGATGGTGTATCTTCCTTTTACATGGTATTGATAACGATGGAGGTTATTCTAATTTTAGTTCAGAAGAATTGAAAAAACATTTAATTTACGTAAAACAAAACCAAGATAAGTACTGGGTAACAACATTTGCAAATGCAATTAAATATATAAAAGAACGTGATTGTGCAACTGTTGAAGAACAATTAATAAATAAAAATTCTATACTTTTTAAAATCAAAGATACTCTTGATAATAATATTTTTAATGCACCGCTGACTGTTAAACGAGCATTGCCTGCAAATTGGAAAAATGCAAAGGTACTTATAAACGATAAACAAGTTGATTATTCTTTAAAAACAATAAACAATAAAAAATATATAATCTTTGATATTATTCCCGATGAACAAATTGCTAGAATAATAAAAACAAAATGATGAATTAATAATATAAAAATCCAAGACATGTATGCCTTGGATTTAATTTATTGATAAACCGTCTAATCTCTAGTATAAGTTTCTACAACATCATTTTCACCACCATAAATACCATCACCATCATTATCATAACTCAATGTAAGTTTATTACTACTTACTTGATATTTTACAGTAAATGTTTCTTCCATATCTCCAAGCATATCCTCAAATCCTAATTCTCCTTTATTAGTATATTGTAATTTACCTGTTAAAGGATTTGTTATACCAACACTATTAATATTAAAAGTAAGTAAATCACCTTTAGCAGATAAAGAACCTTTAATTCCGATAAAATCTATATATACTAATGATGAATCCTTCATTTTATAAACGCTTTCAAATGATGATGCTGACAATTTCAACACATTTTTCATTTCAGTACTAAAAAAATCATAAGTTATCGACCACGTACCAACAAAATCAGGTTCATCTTCTTCTTTTTTACATGAAGAAAATGCTAAAACTATAGAAATTACAAGCAATAAAAAAATTTTAGGGCAAGGAAATTTTTTCATAATTTTATATTTTTTAAAATTTATATAAATATAAAAAATTTTTTTAAAAAACAAAAAAAATATATTGTATTATTGCAAGTTACATAATAAACATAATTATTTGCAAATAAAAATAATAAATCATTTATTCGAATCTTTTTCTCTAATTTCAACTCTTCTAATCTTACCGCTTATAGTTTTTGGCAAGGAGTCGACAAATTCTATTATTCGAGGATATTTATAAGGAGCTGTCACTTTCTTAACATGTTCTTGAATTTCTGTAATCAATTCGTTGGAAGGTTCATAACCTTTAGCTAATACTATTGTTGCTTTAACAACCTGTCCTCTTATTTCATCGGGTACACCAGTAACCGCACACTCAACAACAGCAGGATGTGTCATTAAAGCACTTTCAACCTCGAAAGGCCCTATTCGATATCCCGAGCTTTTAATAACATCATCGGCTCTACCTACAAACCAATAATAACCGTCTTCATCACGCCATGCTATATCTCCTGTATGGTAAAATCCATCATGCCAAACCGATTTTGTCAATTCTTCATCTTTATAATATCCTTTAAACAAACCTACAGGAGGATTATCTGATATTTTAATTACAATTTCTCCTTGTTCGCCGTCTTCACACAAAGTTCCATCGGGCTTAATCAACATCACATCGAAAGCAGGAGAAGGTATACCCATAGATCCTGGTTTAGGATCCATCCACGGATAAGTACCAATTAATACTGTGGTTTCAGTTTGTCCATAAGCTTCCATCAATTTAATACCAGTTCGATAATAAAACGTATCAAAAACTTTTGGATTAAGGGCCTCACCTGCAGTAGTACAATATTTCAATGACGACAAATCATATTTCGAAAAATCTTCACGAATCAAAAATCTATAAACAGTTGGAGGTGCACAAAACGAAGTAATCTTATATTTTGATATTACCTCAAGCATATCGACTGGGTCAAATTTTTGATGATCGTAAACAAAAACACTACAACCTGCCATCATCTGACCATATAACTTTCCCCATACCGACTTAGCCCATCCAGTATCCGATACTGTAAGATGTCTGCCATTTTCTTCAACATTATGCCAGAAAACTGCTGTAATTATGTGTCCTAAGGGATATGTAAAATCATGCGCAACCATTTTAGGATGAGCAGTTGTTCCTGAAGTAAAATACAAAAGCATAAGATCATCATTCCTGTTAATAAATTCTGGTTTTACAAATGTAGGTGCTTTTGAAATACCTTCTTGAAAATTCTCCCATTTTGTTGGAAAAACAGGACCTATTGAAATTAGCTTTTTTAAAGATGGAGATTCGGGCAATGCTTTTTCTATGTTGTTTATAATATTTTCTTCTCCAGCAGCTATAATATAATTAATTTCTGCAGCATTACATCTGTATATAATATCTTTATCAGTTAGTAAATGAGTAGCAGGTATTGCAATTGCGCCAATTTTATGCAATGCAATTATAGAAAACCAAAATTCATAACGCCTTTTTAAAATTAACATTACCTTATCACCATGCCCAATACCAAGTTGTTGAAAATATGATGCTGTAGCATCAGACTTTTCTTTTAGTTCTGCATAAGTAAATTCCTTATAATCACCCTGATCGTTTACCCATACTAGTGCAATTTTTTGTGGTTCAATTTTTGCATATTCATCAACAATATCATATGCAAAATTGAAATTTTCAGGAACTATAATCTTAAAATTTTTTAGAAAATCGTCGAGTGAATCAAATTCTGGCTTTACTATATATCTTTTATATAATTGCATAACAAAAGAATATTTTAAAATTATTTTTTAAATAACTATTGCTAAAAATTTACATGGTTTACCATCAAGAGCAATCATACCATGAGGTATAGAAGAATCAAAATATATAGAATCATGTTCATTCAAAATAATTTCTTTTCCTTCTAGATAAAATTTCATTCTACCTTCTAAAATATAATTAAATTCTTGTCCAACATGAGTATTTAGCATTAAAGAAGTTCCATTATTTTCACATTTTGGTTCGACAACTACCAGAAAAGGTTCAAATTTTCTATCCGCAAAACTATATGCAAGAGCTTGATATTGATATTCTTTTCTACGTTCCACTTTAATTCCTTGACCATTTCGAACCAACGAATAACGATGCATATGTGGTTCTTCACCTGTTAACAATATTGTCAAGTCAATCCCAAATTTTTGAGCTATTTTATACAAAATACTTACAGGTATGTCTACATCACCTGTTTCATATTCTAAATATTTCTCTAAGGAAATATTACAAGCTTGTGCAATATCATCTGCCGATAATTTGAATATTTCTCTTAAACCTTTTAACCTTTCAGCTATTAATTTTATTTGTTCTTCCATATGAAATTTTAAAAATTATAAAATAATATCAAAACTATAAAAAAGATTTAAAAACTTATATTAAAAAAGCAATTTTAAAAATTACATTTATTTTTCATTAAAGATATTCTTTTTCTTATGTATTTTTTAAAGTTATCATCACCAAGTATTTCAATATTTTCAAACAATCCTAAAACAAACCTTCCGGCACCTTCATATTTAATAACAGGAGCTTCAAAAATAAATGTATCATCTGAATTTTGATTTATATATTTTTCGGCAAGAGGAAATTCTTCAGTTAACAAATTGTAAGCATACACATTAAGTTTTAACATAACTTTGCCAATATATTCTTCACCCGAAAATCTAAAAACATCTATTAGTGGTTTTTTATGTTTATTTTCATATTTCCACTCATCATTTGTCAGTTCAACACTACCTATACGCGATACTTTAAAAGTTTTTATTGTCTTATCTTCTATATCATAACACCAAATTTGTTCGTAATTTGTGGTAAATTTGAAAGGTTCTACCAATCTATCTTTAATTTTTTTTGAAGATGAAGATCTATATTTTTTTAAAACAACAATTTTTTTAGATTGAATAGCAGTTATCAAATTTTTAATATTTTTTGAATATTCGGGTTTTACAATAATATCAGCAAGCCATGGAAAGTTGTAAATGCTATATAACTTTTTTTTTAAATTTTGCTTTAAAGTTGTATTGCCTTCGATACTATCTATTGCTTGATACAAAATTTGTGCTTCTTCTTCGCTAAAATGAACAAGATCGCTAATATCTTTTAATGCCCCTTTTTTAGGAGTTATATAAGGTACCCCTCTATCTCTATATTCAATGACAAATCCAGCATATTTAAGAGTTTCGATATACCTTTGTATGGTTCTGATGCTACAATTTAGTTTTTGAGAAAGTTCTCTGGTTGTTAATTTATTATTTACAAGATACCTAATAATTCGTAGTAAACGTTCTATTTTTTGTTGTTCCATTTATCAATTTATAATAAACAATCAATTATAAAAAAATTTTGTGTATGGTTGTTAATTTATTTTTTAACAACGTTTTTAAAGATACCATATTTTTGCAAAAATTTTAAATTTAAATGAAAAGTTACTACATTTTAATTTTTATATGTCAATTATTTATTTTTTTACATGTGTCATTTTCGCAAATGACAAAAGAACAATACATTCAAAAATACAAAAATTTAGCAATAGAAGAGATGAAAAGGACAGGTATTCCAGCAAGTATAAAATTAGCTCAAGGGATACTTGAATCGGCTAATGGTAATAGTCGTCTGGCTAAAGAAGCAAATAATCATTTTGGTTTAAAATGTCATAAAAACTGGGGAGGTTCAACTTTTTATCAAGATGATGATGAAAAAAATGAATGTTTTAGAAAATATCGCACTGTTGAAGAATCTTATAAAGATCATTCCAATTATTTAAAAAACAATCCACGATATGCATTTTTATTTGAACTCGACAAAACCGATTACAAAGCTTGGGCTTATGGACTAAAGCGTGCTGGCTATGCTACAAATCCAAAATATGCTGAATTGATCATAAAAACTATTGAAGAAAACAAATTGTACATTTACGATAATGAGAAAACATATGTTAATGAGATAAAATCATCACAAAAAATAAATAAAAGAGAAATTTATGAAAATAATAGAGTTAAATACATAATTGCAGATGAAGACGATAGTTATGAAACAATAACAAATGAACTAGGGTTATTAAAATGGCAATTAAAAAAATACAATGAAAAACTTAACGAAAATAGTATTATAAAGGCTGGAGAAATTATTTATATTCAGCCTAAAAGAAAATATCCTGAACCTGGTAAACAATATCACATAGTTAAAAAAGGTGAAACCCTTTATTCTATTTCGCAAATGTATGCAATGAGACTATCACGACTTTGTGAAATAAACAATATAGACGCAGATTCAGTTTTAAATGAAGGTACTATAATTTATTTAAGCAAAAAAGCTTATAAAAAAGCTTTGAAGAATTTAACAAAATTAGGAAAAGAAGATTTACAAAATCTTAATAAAGAAGAAGATAAGATAAAATTTGACTTTTAAAATAAACTTATCAAATTATTCATTAATTAAGAATAATATTTTCAATAATAAATTTGAGATTTATAAGTACCCGGAGCGGGACTTGAACCCGCACAGCCATTTCTGGCCACAGGATTTTAAGTCCTGCGTGTCTACCAATTCCACCATCCGGGCAAAAAAAAATGGAATTAAGAGAGCGGAAGACGGGACTCGAACCCGCGACCCCGACCTTGGCAAGGTCGTGCTCTACCAACTGAGCTACTTCCGCATTTCAACTGTTTAAAAGAACTTATTTCTAAATTTTTCGTGTGCAAATTTATCTATTTTTTTTAATTTTAAAAATAGTTTACTCTATTTTTTTTATTTTTTTATAAACCTGTTATTTTTTTTATTTCATTTAACTTATTTAAAGCTTCAATTGGAGTCAAATTATTGATATCAAGATTTCTAATTTCATCCCTTATTTGTTTTAAAATTGGATCTTCAAATTGAAATAGACTTAATTGAATATATTCACGAGTATTACTTATTTTTTCAGTTGGACGACTTATACGATTTTTTTCAACACTACCCTCAAGTTGCTTTAAAATTTCAGTAGCTCTTTTAACAATGCTTTTAGGAATACCTGCCATTCTGGCAACATGTATGCCAAAACTGTGTTCGCTACCACCAGGTACAAGTTTTCGTAAAAAAATTACTTTATCTTCCAATTCTTTAACTGCAACATTATAATTTTTTATACGTTGATATGTATTTTCCATTTCATTAAGTTCGTGATAATGAGTTGCAAATAATGTTCGAGGTCGGTATTTATTATTTTCGTGTAAATATTCTGCTATAGCCCATGCTATCGAAATGCCATCATATGTACTTGTACCACGACCAATTTCATCGAGTAAGATCAAACTTCTTTCAGAAAGATTATTTAGTATGCTTGCTGTTTCAGTCATTTCCATCATAAATGTTGATTCTCCAAGCGAAATATTATCAGATGCTCCTACACGAGTAAATATTTTATCAACAATTCCTATTCGTGCCATTTCGGCTGGCACAAAAGAACCTATTTGAGCCAGTAAAACTATCAAAGCAGTTTGGCGCAATATAGCCGATTTACCAGCCATATTAGGACCTGTAATAATTATTATTTGCTGAGAATTACTATCAAGAAAAATATCATTTGGGATAAATTCCTGATCAATTGGAAGTACACGTTCAATAACAGGATGTCTACCATTCTTTATATCAATAATCAGAGAATCATCGAGCAATGGACGAACATATTTATATTCTTCGGCACATCTGGCAAAAGATACTAAACAATCGATTTTTGCAATCAACGAAGCATTAAGTTGTATTGGCACTATATAATCGATTAAAGCTAAAACCAAGTTGTTATATAATTTTTCTTCAATAGCAAGAATTTTCTCTTCAGCACCAAGAATTTTTTCTTCAAATATTTTTAATTCTTCACTTATATACCTTTCTGCATTAACAAGAGTTTGTTTTCTAATCCAATCAGAAGGTACCTTATCTTTGTGAGTATTTCTTACTTCAATATAATAACCAAAAACATTATTATATCCAATCTTAAGTGAACTTATTCCTGTTCTTACAATTTCTTTTTGCTGTAATTCGAGAATATAATCTTTTCCATTACGAATAATATTGCGCAATTCATCAAGTTCATTTGATACTCCATCGGCAATTATACCTCCTTTATTAATTTGAGCAGGAGGATCATTAACCAGTTCCTTTTCTATTCTATTTTTTATAACATCACAAGGATTAAGTTGTTCACCAATTTTTATTAAAGCATCAAGAGATGAATTCAGACATATCTCTTTCAATGGTGTAACAATAGATAAAATATTTTTTAAATGAATTAGTTCTCTTGGGGATACTTTTTTAATGGCTATTCGTGACACTATTCGTTCGAGATCACCAATACCCGACAATAATTCCTCAACTTTCTGTCTAACATCTTTATTTTTTAAAAAATATTCAACAATCTGGTGTCGTTCTTCAATAGGTTTAATATCTTTCAAAGGAAATGATATCCATCGTTTTAGAAGACGAGCCCCCATAGGCGTAAATGTTTTATCAATAATATCTATAAGAGCTTTCCCACCTTCATTTATAGGTTGTAACAATTCTAAATTTTTTATAGTGAATTTATCCAACCATAAATAATCATCCTGTTCAATTCGTGAAAGTGAAGTTATATGATTTATATTTGTATGTTGTATCAATTCAAGATATTGTAAAATGGCACCAGCTGCTATAGTACCCGCTCGCATACCACTAATTCCAAAGCCTTTAAGCGATATGGTTTCAAAATGTCTTATCAACTTGTCAATAGCTGTTTCTTCATTAAATATCCACTCATCAAGTTTATAAGTAAAATATTTGTTACCAAATTTTTCTTCAAACAAACTTTGTTTTGTTTTACTAAAAATAACCTCCTTTGGTGAAAAATTATTCAACAACTTATCGACATATTCAAAAGTACCTTCAGCTATAAGAAATTCGCCAGTTGATATGTCAAGAAATGCAATACCTGCAAACTGATTTTCAAAATGTATACAAGCCAAAAAATTATTTTCTTTTCTATCGAGCGAACTTTCATGATAGTTTACCCCAGGTGTTATCAATTCGGTAATACCCCTTTTAACAATTTTTTTAGCAAGTTTAGGATCTTCAAGCTGTTCACATATAGCAACTCGCTGACCTGCTCTTACTAGTCGAGGCAAATAAGTGTCAAGTGCATGATAAGGGAATCCTGCAAGTTCAACAAATGAAGCAGATCCATTAGCTCTTTTTGTTAATGTTATGCCCAGAATTTCAGAAGTTTTTATCGCATCTTCTCCAAATGTTTCATAAAAATCACCCACCCTAAACAATAAAATAGCATCTGGATGCTTTGATTTTATCGAATAATATTGTTTCATTAATGGGGTGTCAACAAAATTTTCATTCACCTTTTTCTCCAAATTTATTCATGCTAATTTATGTTATAAAATTAAAACTATAAAATTCTTTATTATAATGATATTAACTTGTTTTTAACACATATTAAAAACTTTTAAAATTTTTTCAATAACTTAATATTTTGGCAATAATATTTTTTTGATTTTCAAAAAATTATATAAAAATCTTTTGTCAAATTAATATAATCTTCTGAATATTCCTTCCTTTTTTTCATTTCTATTATTAAGTTTTTTTCTTCAAAAATATTATTTTTACTTATACTTATTTCCAAACAAACTCTGCGAATAGATTTTACAGGTGTAGGTTTTACATATAAAATCCTATTTATAAACATTTTATTTTCATCAACAAATTTTTTCAAATCATTATAACGTTCAAATGGTATTATTATACTTAGAAATCCTTCTTTATCTAAAAGCCTTTTTGAATAAAAAATTAACTCTTGTAAAGTGAGAAGTTTGTCATGACGAGCATTTTTTCTAGTTGGATTAGAAGGTGTCGTACCAGCCTTGAAATAAGGTGGATTACATATAATCAAAGAGTAATTTTTATTACAATTTAAAGCATATTCCTGAAAAAAGCAATTATAAATAAACAAACGATCTTTCCACAGACTATTATAAAAATTTTCTAATGCTTCTTCATACGATAATTTATCACATTCAACAGCATCAATTTCGAGATTAGTTCGTTGAGCCATCATTAAAGCCAAGATACCACAACCTGTCCCCACATCAAGAATCCTGCCTTGAGATGGTATTCTAGTCCATGCTCCAAGAATAATAGAATCGACACCAATTTTCATTGCGCTTTTCTCATGTCGAATTGTAAATTTTTTTAGTTCAAAAACATATTTATCTTTATTTCTTTCTTTTTTAAACATATATTTTTTTTCAATTTTACTTAATAAAAATATAATATAAATAAATATAAAAATTATGGAATTACTTAAAAAACTTGAAAAATATGAAATAATTTTAGGTTCTGCCTCTCCTCGACGAAAAGAATTATTAAACGGTCTAGGTATTAAATTTAAGGTTATAAACCTTAATAATGATGAAGACGAAACATACCCTGATAATCTAAAAAAAGAAGAAATACCTGTATTTTTGGCTATTAAAAAAAGCAATAAATTTTCTGATTTAATCAATTACAACACTATCATAATTACAGCTGATACGATTGTCTATTTAGAAAACAAGGTTATTGGTAAACCTTCGAATGAAAAAGAAGCTTTTGAAATGTTAAAATTTTTATCAGGTAAAAAACATGAAGTTATAACAGGTGTATGTATTAAAAATATAAACAAAATGATAAGTTTTTTTGATATTTCTGAAGTTTATTTTAAAAATCTTTCGGACGAAGAAATAAGTTATTATATAAAAAAATATAAACCTTTAGATAAAGCTGGTGCTTATGGTATTCAAGAATGGATAGGTTATATAGCTATTGAAAAAATTATAGGATCATTTTATAATGTAATGGGATTACCAATTAAGTTAGTTTATGAAAAATTGATGGAATTTTAAAATGTCATAATGTCATTATTTTAAAATCTAAAACAGTCATTTTGTCGTATCTGAAAAATAAAAAACTGATGGCATTTCATTTGTTAAATATGAAATGAAAAAAACTAAAAAGGAGGGTTGAGCTATGAAACTAATTAGAATTTCTGATATAGGTTACCCAATGTGGGTTGATGAAGTTCTTGATAAAATGATAAATGAAGTAACAAACAACAATGAATTTGAAAACGAAAACGACTATTCACCAGCAGTAAATTTAATTGAAAACAAAAATGAATACCGTCTTGAATTTGTTGTTCCTGGTTACAACAAAAACGATATTAAAATAAATATTGAAAACAACGAACTTGTTGTAGCTGCCGAACCACAATTAGATGGAAAAGACGAAAATATTGTTTTTGAAGATTATGAATATGTAATTAAACCATTCGAAGAAAGATGGGTTTTGCCTGATAATACTATTGATATAAATGCTATAAAAGCTGATTATGAAAATGGAATTTTAAGAATAACTTTACCTAAGCTTGAACATGCAAAAGTTAAACAAATAGAAATTGCTTAAAAATTAAATCCCCTAATTTAAAAGGGGATTTAATTTTTTTTTATATTTTTTTTTTATTTAAAACCTAATAAATTAAAAATATTATGAAAAAATACGCTTCACAAATAATAATCGCAATATTAAGCAGCATAATAACCTTAACTGCTTATAGAGTTATTAATAAAGATATTCATAAAGAGGTAATAATAAAAGAAATAGAAAGAGTACCAGTTAAGCAAATTTCTTACAATTCAGATGTTTCGCTTGTAAACTTTAATTATGCAGCTGAAAAAGTAATGCCAGCAGTAGTGCATATAAAAGCAAAACAAACAAGAAATGTAAAAAAATATTCACCATATCCTGATATTTTCAGAGATTTTTTTGGAGATGACATTTTTCGACGTTTTTTTGGACCTTCGCCATTCGATTATTATTATCGAGAAGAAACTATTCCTGAAATATATGAATCATCAGGATCAGGTGTTATAATAAAAAGTAATGGATATATAATTACTAATAATCATGTTATAAACAATGCAAATGAAATAGAAGTAACTCTTTATAATAATAAAATTTACAAAGCAGAGATTATTGGTACAGATTATTCAACCGATTTAGCTATATTGAAAATTGATGAAAAGGATCTTCCTTTTGCATTATTTGGAAATTCTGACGAAGTAAAAGTAGGTGATTGGGTTCTTGCTGTTGGTAATCCTTTTAATCTTAACTCTACAGTTACAGCAGGTATAATAAGTGCTAAAGGTAGAAGTATTCATATATTTAATGACAAAAATGCCATAGAATCATTTTTACAAACCGATGCAGCAATTAATCCAGGAAATAGTGGTGGAGCATTGGTAAATTTAAAAGGAGAAGTAATTGGCATAAATACAGCCATTGCCAGTCCTACTGGTGCTTTTGCTGGATATGGATTTGCTATTCCATCGAATATTGCCCAAAAAGTCGTAGAAGATATTCTCAAATATGGTTATGTACAAAGAGGAACTCTTGGCATAATATTTAAAGATGTTGATGGAAATCTTGCCAGGGAAAGAAATCTTTCTGTAACTGTTGGTGTTTATATTGAAAATTTTGAATACAATAGCCCTGCTGAAAAAGCAGGATTAAAAAAAGGTGATGTTATAATCGAAATAAATAACAATAACATAAAAAATTCAGCTGAATTAAATGAATTATTATCACGCTACAAACCTGGTGATGTTATAAAAATTGTAGTAAACAGAAATGGCAAAAATTACATATTCAATGTAGAACTTAAAGATAAAAACAAACAAGAAATTAATTATGAAATTTTAACAATGTTGGGCATTGAAGTTGAAAACATTAATCCCAATACAGCCAAAAAATTAGGTATCTCAGGAGGAATTAAAATAACTAAATTATATGATGGTAAAATCAAAAGAAATACCGATATAAAACCTGGTTTTATAATTATCAAAGTAAACAGCGAAAATGTTAAGAATGTTGAAGATTTTATAAGTAAACTATCGAACGCAAAAGGCGGTATATTGCTTGAAGGTATTTATGAAAACAGGAGCGGAATATATTATTATGGTTTTGGTCTTTAATAAAAAATATTGGAAAATGAATTTTATCTGAAATTAATTTTGTAAATTAAAAGAAAAAGGAGGTTAGAGGTATATGAAACTTTCATTAAACAGAAAGAATTTAATTATATATCCTGATAAAAATAGAGTTATTGCAAGATTTTTTTTCAACAATGAAAAAAGAGCTAAAGATTTAATTAATAGAATAATAGAAATGCCTGAATCTTCTTGCAAAAGTTTGATGAATAACGTTTTAAGAGAATTTTCAAAACGTCATAGAAGCATAACAAATGTATTTATAAGAAATTTTAACAAAGTTAAACATATAGCAAATGAAATTGTTGATATAAATGGATTATCTGAATGGCGGAAACTATTGATAGGAGCATATTTTACAATGGAATATTCAATTGAATCTGCAGCATTATTTAATCCTTCAATAATTGAAGATCCTGATCAAGAAGGTCTTGAACAAGGAGAAACAAGAGTAATAATAAGTCTTAGAGCAACGGGTGAAGGGCACATATCATCATTAGTTTTTAGGCGAGCAATAATTGATAAACACAATAATATAATACTTCAAGAACCAGGAGCATACGTATCCGAAGCTGAGGTCATAAAAGATTATGAATACAATAAGAATAATTTTATAGAAAAGTTGAAAACAATGAATTATATGCCTGAATTACATAATTTGGTTTTAGATCAATTAAAAGACAACTTCACATATGATGAAATATTTCAGGCAGTTAAGAATGTAAAAGAGATCAACAATTATTTATTATTAGAACAAAAAATAGCTATTGAAGAGATATTATGGTTGGCAGATTCACATTATGAGTTAAAATTTTCACTCGACAGTGATATTTCAGAAAGAGTAATTTTTCCCCTTTCAAAATTTGAAAAAAATGGAATTGAAGATGCTCGTTTTGTCAAATTTGTTGATGAAAATAATGAAACAACTTACTATGCCACTTATACAGCATATGATGGCTATAATATAATGCCTAAAATTATTGAAACAAAAGATTTTTACAATTTCAAAATTTCTCCTCTTCATGGCAAATATGCAATAGACAAAAATCTTGCCCTGTTTCCGAGAAAAATTAATGGTAAATATGCAATGATTTCAAGAATTGATGGTGTTAACAACTATATCATGTTCTCAGATAATCTTTATGTATGGGACAATGTTGAGTTATTAGAACAACCAGAATATCCTTGGGAATTAGTTCAAATTGGTAATTGTGGTTCACCGATTGAAACTGATCGTGGCTGGTTACTTCTTACACATGGGGTTGGCCCGGTCAGAAAATATTGTATTGGAGCATGTTTACTTGACCTTGATAATCCCCAGAAAATAATTGGACGACTCGATGAACCTTTGCTACTGCCTTCTGAAGAAGAAAGAGAAGGTTATGTTCCAAATGTTGTTTATTCGTGTGGTTCATTTGTTCACAACAATGAACTCATAATTCCTTATGGTATGAGTGATTATGCTACACGTTTTGCCTCAGTAAATTTAAACGAATTACTTGATTATATTGTATTGTCATAATATTAATTAAAAAAAAATATTAAAAACTATGCAGTTAGAAAAATTTACGATAAAAGCACAGGAAAGTATATATAGAGCACAAGAAATTGCAACAGAAAATCAAAATCAAGCAATTGAATGTGCTCATTTACTTAAAGGACTCCTAGATGTTGACGAAAATGTTATTCCATATATTTTCAGAAAGTATGGAATAAATCAGAATGCTATTGAACTATCTGTCGATCGTATAATCAAAGGACTACCACGAGTTACTGGTGGCCAAGTTTATCTTTCACGAAATGCTAATGAAGCTCTTATTAAAGCCCATAATATATCAAAAGATATGGGCGATGAATATGTTGCTATAGAGCATATTTTACTTGGATTAATTACAGTCAATGACACAATTTCTAAATTATTAATAGATGCAGGGATAAACGAAAAAAAAATAAAAGAAGCTATGAACGATTTAAGAAAAGGAAGTAAAGTAACTTCACCAAGTGCCGAAGAAACTTACAATGCATTATCAAAATATGGAATTAATTTGAATGAAAAAGCTTTAAATGGTAAACTCGATCCGGTAATTGGAAGAGAAGAAGAAATCAGACGAGTATTACAAATACTTGCAAGAAGAACAAAAAACAATCCTATACTTGTTGGAGAACCAGGTGTTGGTAAAACAGCTATAGCCGAAGGAATAGCCTTCAGAATTGTTAATAAAGATGTACCTGAAGATTTACAGGATAAGCAAATTTGGGCTCTTGACATGGGTGCATTAATAGCTGGTGCCAAATATAAAGGTGAATTTGAAGAAAGATTAAAATCAGTTATTAAAGAAGTAATAAATTCTGATGGTAAAATAATATTATTTATTGATGAAATTCATACTCTTGTAGGTGCTGGTGCTAGTGGTGAAGGCGCAATGGATGCTGCTAATATTTTAAAACCAGCCCTTGCACGTGGTGAACTTAGAGCTATAGGAGCAACAACTTTAAACGAATATCAAAAATATTTTGAAAAAGATAAAGCTCTTGAAAGAAGGTTTCAGAAAGTAATGATTGAAGAACCTTCGGAAGAAGATGCCATATCAATACTTAGAGGGATCAAAGAAAGATATGAAAATTATCATAAAATACGAATAAGAGATGAAGCAATAGTAGCAGCTGTTCAATTATCAAGCAGATATATTACGGATCGATATTTACCCGATAAAGCTATTGATCTTATAGACGAAGCAGCAGCAAAGTTACGTTTGGAAATGAATTCAAAACCCGAAGAAATTGATTTACTTGATCGAAAAATAAAACAACTAGAAATAGAACGAGAAGCTTTCAAACGCGAAAAAGATCAGGAAAAGGTTGAGCAAGTATCAAAATTACTTGCAGAACTCGAAGAAGAAAGAAAACAGCTAATGGCTATATGGGAAGAAGAAAAATCTATTGTAACAAAAATTCAATCGACAAAGCAAGCAATAGAAGATTATAAATATCAGGCAGAAAGAGCAGAAAGAGATGGAGATTATGGCAAAGTCGCCGAAATACGCTATGGTGTATTGCCACGACTTGAAAAAGAATTAAAAACATCTATTGAAAAACTACAACAATTTGAAAAAGATGGTAAACGTTTGGTAAGAGAAGAAATCACTGCCGAAGATATTGCCGAAATAGTATCAAGATGGACAGGCATACCTGTTACCAGAATGCTGCAAAGCGAAAGAGAAAAACTTCTGCATATAGAAAAAGAATTACATAAAAGAGTTGTGGGACAAGAAGAAGCAATACGTGCAGTTGCTGCAGCTATACGACGAAGTCGAACAGGTTTATCAGATCCTCGCCGTCCAATAGGTTCATTTTTATTCCTCGGCACTACTGGCGTTGGTAAAACCGAACTTGCCAAGGCACTTGCAGAGTATCTTTTCAATGATGAAAGTATGATGACAAGAATAGATATGAGTGAATATCAAGAACGACATACTGTTTCAAGATTGATTGGTGCACCTCCAGGATATGTAGGTTATGAAGAAGGTGGACAATTAACAGAAGCTGTTCGACGTAAACCTTATTCTGTTGTTTTACTCGACGAAATTGAAAAAGCTCATCCCGATGTTTTCAATATTTTACTGCAAGTACTTGAAGATGGGAGATTAACAGATAATAAAGGAAGAACAGCAAACTTTAAGAATACTATTATCATAATGACTTCAAACATAGGATCGGAAGTTATTAGAGAAAATTTGGAAAACATTAGAGAAGAAGATATGGAAAGAGTATACGAAAGAACAAAAAATCAAGTATTTGAACTTTTAAAACGATCGTTTCGTCCAGAATTTCTCAATAGAATAGATGAAATAATAATGTTCCGTCCGTTGAATTTAAAAGATATCGAGGGAATTGTTAAGATTCAATTAAACTATCTGGCAAAAACTCTTAAAGCACAAGATATTACTTTCTTCCCAACAAAAGAATGTATAGAATATCTTATAAAAGAAGGATTTGATCCTCAATTTGGAGCTCGACCTTTGAAACGACTTATACAGAAGAAATTGCTTGATGAAATTGCCATTGCAATTTTAGAAGGTACGGTAAAACCCAATTCGCATGTCGTAATTGATGTAAAAGATAGTAAAGTCATATTCCGTGAACCTTCAACCGATGAAGAAAAAACACCTTTTGAAATAAAATAATAAAACAATGCTACCTGTAATAAATTACAGGTAGCATCAATTTTTTTTAATAATTTTTTTTATTATAATATTTTCGTATTAATTTTAGCTACAAATCAAGTAAAAAATTATTAATATGTCACCAAAACTTAGAAATTTATTAATAATAGGAGCAGTAGTATTATTTATAATAATAATTTTCAGTTCTATTGGTCGTATTTACGACAATGCAATAAAACTTGAAGAACAGGTAAAAGCTGCATGGGCAAATGTTGAATCATCATATCAACGTAGAGCCGATTTGATTCCAAATCTTGTTAATACTGTAAAAGCTTACGCACAATATGAGCAACAAACATTAACTCAAGTTATTGAGGCTCGTGCAAAAGCAACTCAAATTAAAATCAATCCTGAAAATCTCTCCCCCGATAACATTGCAAAATTTCAAGAAACTCAAGATGCTTTAACATCTGCACTTAGTCGGTTACTTGTAGTAGTTGAAAAATATCCAGAATTAAAGGCAAATCAAAACTTTCTGGAATTACAAGCACAACTCGAAGGTACTGAAAATAGAATAAATGTTGCAAGAAATAAATATAACGAAGCTGTTCAACAATACAATTCTTACATTAGAGGATTTTACAGAAGACTAATATTAAAAGTTGCCGGTGGTAAATTTCAAGTAAAAGAGCCTTTTAAAGCCCAATCAACTGCTGCCGAGGCACCAAAAGTTGAATTTTAAATCAGTTGTATGGAACCTGCAAAATTTTTTACTACTGAAGAAAAAGAAAGAATACTCAAAGCTATTAAAGATGCAGAAAAGAAAACTTCTGGTGAAATAAGAGTGCATATAGAAAACCGTTGTCCTGGTGATGTTCTTGATAGAGCTGCATATATTTTTGAAAAACTTGGAATGCATAAGACAAAAGAACGAAATGGTGTTTTATTTTATCTTGCTATTGCCGAGAGAAAATTTGCTGTTATCGGTGATGTAGGAATTAACACAGTTGTTCCTGAGGAATTTTGGGAATCTATTAAAAATATTATGGAAGAAAAATTTAAAAATTATCAATTTACTGAAGGTTTGATTGAAGGAATAAATGAAATAGGTAAAAAATTAAAAGAATACTTCCCTTATAAGTCTGATGATGTAAATGAACTTCCAGATGAAATTTCTTTTAGCAAACATTAAAAACATGAAAAAATTAATAATTTTTTTATTTTTAATTTTTTTAAACTTTATACAAATATTCTCAAACAATAAATTTCCTGAGCCTTTACAAGGAAGAATGGTTCATGATTTTTCGAATATACTAACTACTGAAGAAGAATTTAAACTTGAAGAAAAGTTAATAAAATTTAATGATGAAACATCTACTCAAATAGCAATAGTTACGTTAGATGATTTACATAGTTACGACATTAATGAATATACGGCAACGCTAGGAGAAAAATGGGGAGTTGGACAAAAAAATAAAGATAATGGCATTATTATTCTTGTTGCTCCGAAACTAAGAAAAGTCTCTATACAAGTAGGCTATGGACTTGAAGGAGTAATTCCCGATGCAATAGCCAAAAGAATCATAGAAAATGAAATGATTCCGGAATTTAAAAACGGAAATTTCTTTGCTGGACTTGATAAAGCAACCAATGTACTTATATCACTTGCGAAAAAAGAATTTTCAACAAATGAATATGTACAACAAACATCCAAAAAAGAGGAAATTCCATTCTTTGTCGCTTTGATAATTTTAGGTATTATAATATTATTGGTAATAGTAATACCTTTTTTATTTAGTTTTAAAACAATGAATCACATATCAAGTCGTACAAGCTTGCCATGGTGGTTATTACTTTTGATGATGTCGCAGGGATCATCAAAATCACGAGGTAAATTTAATGATTTCTCATCAGGTAGAGGTAGTTTTGGTGGTTTCGGTGGAAGAAGTTTTGGTGGATTTGGAGGAGGCAGCTTTGGCGGTGGTGGAGCATCAGGGAGCTGGTAAGCATTATAATAATCCATAAATACTACCTATGAAAACACTTAAATTAATTGCAATTTTAGTATTAAAAATTTATTATTTATTTTTATATACTTCTTATTCACAAGAAGATACGACTCTTATCAGAATGCTTTTTGTTGGTGATATTATGGGACATGATGGTCAGATTAAAGCTGCATATAACGAAAATCTAAAAACATATAATTATAATGATGTTTTTTCTTACATCGAACCATATTTAAAAACAGTAGACATAGCAGCAGGTAATCTCGAAGTTACATTAGGTGGTGCACCTTATACAGGTTATCCACAATTCTCAAGCCCCGATCAACTTGCTGAAGCATTAAAAAATGCTGGATTTAATTTACTATTTACTGCCAATAATCATTGTCTTGATAGAGGTAAAAATGGATTAACAAAAACCATAAAATTGCTCGATTCGCTGAAAATAATGCATACAGGAACTTTTTATAATCAAACCCATAGAGACACATCGTATCCTCTTATTGTTGATATAAAAAATATGAGAATTGCATTTCTAAATTATACTTATGGAACAAATGGTATACTACCACAAAAACCAGTGATTGTAAATTATATCGACACATCAATAATTGCAAAAGATATTGAGAAGACACAAAAATACAATCCCGATATTATTATTGCTATAATGCATTGGGGAAACGAATACGAAAGAAGTTATAATATAGAACAAAAAACACTTGCAAACTTTTTATTTAAAAAAGGAGTAAAATTAATAATTGGAAGTCACCCACATGTAATTCAACCCGTAGAAATATTTTATGAAAATAACAATAAACATATTGATAAATTAGTCGCATACTCATTAGGTAATTTTGTATCTAATCAGAGATCAAGATATAAAGATGGTGGAATAATGTATAAAGTTACACTAAAAAAATTTGATGATAAAACAATTATTTATGATTGTAGCTATATACCTGTTTGGGTATTTGCTGGTATTATAAACAATGATTACGAATTTAGAGTTGTTCCATATCATCTTTACAAAAAAAATCCTAATATTTTACCTTTAACAGAAAATGATAAAATTAAAATTGAGCAATTTTATCAAGATACCAAAAATCTATTAAAAAATATAAAAGAAGACGAAAAATAAATAAATATAAAAACCTAAATCCTTAAATTGCCAGTATATGAACGAAAAATTTTTACATTTCATATGGCAACATTCGTTATATGAAGAAAAAGAATTGTATACTTTAGATGGTGAAAAAATAACAGTTTTAAACTGCGGAGAATACAACAATAATGCCGGACCAGATTTTTTAAATGCTAAAATAAAAATAGGAAATACTATTTGGGCAGGGAATATCGAAATACATGTAAAATCATCAGATTGGTATCGTCATAAGCATAATATCGATTCTGCTTATAACAACGTAATAATTCAAATTGTATACGAAAATGATCAGGTAATTTATAGAAATAACCAAGAAATTCTACCTGTTGCAATTTTAAAATTTCCAAATCAGATTTATGAAAAATATTTATCACTTATAACAAGTCAGAAAATTGTCGCTTGCGATAAGATCTTACCATCATTACAAACTATATACTTAAATTTTTTCTTTAATAGATTAGTAATTGAACGATTAGAAGAAAAGACGCAATGTATAGAAGATATTTTTAATTATACAGGTAAAAACTGGGAAGAAACATTTTATATCGTTCTGGCAAAAAATTTTGGTTTTAAAGTAAATGCTGATTCATTTGAAAAACTGGCAAAATCATTGCCATTAAAATATATATACAGGCATAGCAATGATTTACTTGCAATTGAATCTATGCTTTTTGGGCAAGCGGGTTTTCTTGAAAAAAATATCAATGATGAATATTATCAAAAACTTCAAAAAGAATATTTTTATCTGAGTAAAAAATTTTCATTAAAGACAGAAAAAAATCTTTTCTGGAAATTTTTAAGAACACGCCCTTTAAATTTTCCTACAAGAAGAATAGCTCAACTGGCTTCAATATTTTATAACCAACAAAATATATTTTCAAAGATTTTGGAAAGCAAGAATATCGAAAACATTATAGAGATTTTTGATCAAACAATTTCTGATTATTGGAAACATCATTTTACTTTTGAAAAAAGCATTGATAAATGTTTGCCTCAGAAAATTGGGAAAAAATCAATTGACAATATCATTATAAACACTATTGTACCTATAGTGTTTTTCTATGGTTTTAAAAATAATATACAAGAATATAAAGACAGGGCTATAGATTTTCTTGATAAAATAGAAGCCGAAAGCAATATCATAATAAAAGAGATGATAAAAAATAGTTTCAACAAACCACGCAGTGCTTTTGAATCACAGGCATTAATTCAACTTCGAAATAATTATTGCAAAAAGAAAAAATGTTTAAATTGTATAATAGGTAAGAAATTTATTGCAAATGGATGATATACAATAAAACAATTTTATTAATTAAAAATTTAAAAAAGCGGGCACTGGAGCCCGCTTTTACAATTTAATTTCAATAACCGGGGTTTTGCATTGCCTGTTTTTCTTCAGACGACAATGGAGTACCATCTGGTTTACATAAACCATCAAGATATGATTGAGGTATAGGTCTTAAATAATGTTTCTCTTTTATATTCGGTGCTGCATCTGGATTATATGCCTGTACCCTTTTAATTAATGTCTTTGTACGAACCAAATCTTCCCATCTAAGCAATTCTCCACACAATTCTCTAGTACGTTCATTTAATAAGAAACACATCATACGATCATAGGTTGAAGTATAACCCAATTTTGATATTATAGCTTCATCTTCTGGTGGCAAATTATCTTTATTGTAATTTCTTAAGTCACTTGCTGAAGTAGTTTCGGAAATCAAATTTGATTCATAATATGAATTTGATGATTCAAAAGAATTTCTCGGGTTTGCCTGTTGTCCTTCAGTATTATTTAAAAATGCTGCAGCTCCATCAGTATAACTTGCACGATTTTCTCCATTTTTATATTCTGCTCTTGCACGTACAATATTGATCACATTTATTGCATCATCATATTTTTCTTGCCTTATTAAAGCTTCAGCTTTTATTAAATATGTTTCTGCTAACCTTGCAAGAATACCATCTCTTGAACCTCTTTCCTCATTATGAGTTGGTCTTGAACCATCTAAATATTTACTTAGAGATGGAAATCTATTTCTTATAGTTCGTAGATGTGGATTCCCATCAGAATAATATCTACAGTATGTATGTGGTGTTGCTTTATTTGTAAAAGGATTAAAATAATATACACCTGTATGTTTATCATTAACTTTAGGAGTAGAAGAATTAAATCTCGTATCTTCCTTTTTATTAATTATATATATAATCCCTAAGTCTCCTTCTTGATATGTATAAGATGATCCATTGTTGGGATCCGTACCATTTAACTGAGAAACATTGGCAGAGTTATTTAAACGTTGTTTTGTTCTAAAACTTTTCCAGAAACGAGAATCATTTACCAGATCATAAACATCGTAAATAAAGTCTGTTGGTCGTAATCGTTGATATTCTCTCCCACCAGGTATATCCCTAGTAAAACCAGTTAAATTATTGTATTGAGAAATAAAATAAAGATGATGTCTATTGCCTCTAACAGTTGTATTCACATTAGAAAATTGTGCAGCAAAAATTATTTCTGATAATTTTTCATTCTCTCCATCTGATTTAGTAAATGCCCACAAATCTTTATAATCAGATGCTAATGTACGATTTGCAATTATCGAATCACATAAATTTATTATTCTGTTTAAATCCTTATTTTTATAATTTGAATTCCAATCGTCATTAATTTCTGAAACTCTATACAAAAGAGCTTTTGCTAAAAAATGAGCAGCTGCATCTTTATGCACTCTACCTATTGCATTGGGATTCTGAGGTAGAACCTTATAAGCAATTTCAAAATCATTTATAATTTGATTGACACATTCTTCTTTTGTTGCACGAGTAAAATACCTTTCGACTTTTTCTGAAGGGGTCAATTTCAAAACGACACCTCCATATTGTTGTACTAATTTAAAATATGCCCATGCTCTGGCAAAAGAAGCCTCTCCTTTATAAAGATTATATGTTTGTTGATCTAATTGCATTTTTTCTATTCTATCAAGAATTAGGTTTGCTATACTTATAGCTTTGTACATATTATTCCAGACAGCATCCATCATAATAGTATTTGAATTAATCGAAACTACTCTTGGAGCAAGATTTGAAGTATAATCATTCCAATCATGGTTACTATTATCACCTCCAACATCAAATTCATCTGTACCATAATTTGTAGTAACATAACCTTGTTCAAATTCAAATGGATACCTATAATAAGTATATAAAGCAATAACAAGATCATTTATCCCCTCAGGTGTGTTAAAGTAATCATAATTTCGTTGTGTTTTTAATTCTTCTCTCAGAAAATCTTCTGAGCAGGAAATGAATAAAACTACAGTTATAAGAACTGTAAGCAATTTCTTATAATTAAAAATATTTTTCATTTTCATTTTTTTATCATTTTAAATTAATTATAATAATAAACCTTTAAAAGTTAACATTAACACCAAAAACCATTCCTCTATTATAATAGAGTGTACCATATTCTCCATCTCTAAATTTAATGTTAGACCATAACATACCTGCATCTTTTATCTGGGCATATATTCTCATATTATTTAATTTAAGCTTTGATGATAATGATTTTGGTAATGTGTATCCTATTGATATATTTCTAATTTTTATATATGAATTATCTTTATAATAGGTATAAGCATATGGATCTCCTCCTGCCTCATCACGAAATGGTTTTTGATATTCGGCATCTGTATTTTCAGGAGTCCAATAATCAATTATTCTTTGATCTCCATACATTCCTGTCAAACCTTCCCCAACTCCTACATAATATTTTAATCGACCAGTCAAAAATATCATAAAATCAAAATTCTTATAATAAATAGTATTATTAATACCAACTATCCATTCTGGACGTTCATTACCAATAACTTTTCTATCATTATTCGGATCAATTCTATAATCTCCATTTAGATCCTTGACTTTTGTCATCCCTGGTTGAAATTTATGGCCATTTGCATTAAACTTGGCCATTTCAGTTGAATCTTCAGGTGTTGCCTGCCATAAGCCCAATCTTTCATAATTATAAATTACATTAATTGGTTGACCAATAAACCATTCATTATCAACCATATCCTGCTTACCATACATTAATGAAACTATTTGTTCTTTTTGCCAAGCAATATTCCAGTTTGTCATCCATTTAAAGTCATTTTTGCTTATATTAATAGTATTTAGTGTAATATCAAAACCTCTATTTTTTGTTTTACCTACATTCGCAAGTGAAGTTCTATATCCTGTTACCGTTGGTATTAATACACTCATAATCAAATCTTCGGTATTTGATGTATAAACATCTACTACACCACTTATTCTTCCTCTATAAAAAGAAAAATCTAAACCCAGATTATATTGAGTAGTTTTTTCCCATCCCAATGCTAAATTTGACAAATCGTTAGAAGTTGTATAACCATTATAAACAGTATTTCCAAAAGGTATTTGAATAGAATTTATACTACCTTTAGTAGTATATGGATTAACAGCAGAATTTCCTACCTTACCATAACTTAACCTCAACTTAAATTGATCTATCCAATCAATATTTTTCATAAAACTTTCCTGATCAATTCTCCATCCAAGTGCAGCACTTGGGAAAAATGACCATTTGTGACCTTCTGCAAGCTGTGATGCGCCATCCCATCTACCTGAAATAGTTAATAAATATTTATCTCCAAAATTATAATTTAATCTACCCATATATGAACATAATTGTCTTTCACTTAAATCACTTCTCCAGCTACGTAATGATGACATTACATCTATATTATACCATTTCATTGAACTCAATGGTATTCCTTCGGCATCCATAAAAGAATTCTCAAACTTCCAGCTTGATGCTGTTTGTAATAAAGTTAAATTTATTTTATGAGGTCCTATTTCTTTGTCGTAATAAAGCAAGTTATCCAATGTCCAAGAAAAATCTCTTTGATTAAAAATGCTAGCATATGAAGAACCTCCTCTAGTTAAAGATTTTCCGTCATTAAATACTCCATTCTGATAATGTCTTAAATCGGGTCCAAAATTAACTCTGTACCTTAATCCTTTTATTAATTCTACCTGTCCATATAAAGCACCTATTATCCTGAAGGTTTCTCTTTGATTTGTTGAATATTTCCATTCATCTACTACATTAAAAACTCTAGATTGACCTCCAGGATGAACTATAAGATTTCCTTCAGAATCATAAGGTAGTGCATAAGGATATACCCTAGCTGCTGCTGCAACCAGATCATCAGGACTACTCATAGATGCACCAATATTTGCCATACCATAATCCTGGTACATATATGTACCATTCATAGTTAATCCGAATTGTATCCATTCTTCAGGCGTTATATCAATACTTCCTTTTGCAGTATATCTTTGATATTCTTGTCCTTTAACGGTTCCCTGGTTATCAAGATACCCTATTGATCCGTAAACTTTAATATTTTTTGTTCCACCACTACCACTTAATGTATGTTCATGTGTTATATTTGGTTGAGTTACAGCACCTATCCAATCATAAGTCTTAACTTTTGATGGATCCCATGTTCCTGTTTCCCAGCCTTTTTGAATATTTTCCCATGCAGTTGGATCGGCAGTAAATAACTCTATTTTGGCATCATTTGCCAAACTTGGTTGATTTCCGGGACTAAGTGTTTGGGGACTTTTATTATATGCTGCCCATCTTATAAATTCTATATATTCAGCAACATTCATATATCTGGTTCTCCAAACCATAGATTCATAAGTTAATGCTCCCGAGTAATTCAGCGAAATAGTCCCCGGTGTACCATTTTTTGTAGTAATTAAAACAACACCATTTGCACCTCTCGAACCATAAATTGCTGTTGCCGAAGCATCTTTTAAAATATTTATTGTTTCTATATCTTGTGGATTGATTGTCTCAATACCACTGGAAGACATTAATGGTATGCCATCTACAACATATAATGGAGAATTACTTGCTGTTAATGATCTGACACCACGAATATATATTTCTCCAACTGTTCCGGGTCTTAAAGTTGTTGTTATATCAACTCCTGCAAGTTTTCCCTGCAATGCTTCAAAAGCGTTTTTTACTGGTCTATCAGTTAAATCTTTACTACTGACAGATACAACTGCTCCCGTTAAGTCGCTCTTTTTCATAACTCCATATCCTACCACCACTACTTCATCAAGCTTCTGAATATCTTCTATCATTGTTACATTAATCTCACTCTTACCCAATACAGATACTTCTTCTTTCAAATAACCAACAAACGAAAAAATAAGTACAGCATCAGGACTCGATACTGCTATTGTATAATTACCATTTGCATCGGTAATCGTACCATTATTGGTACCCTGTTCTATAATATTTACACCTGGTAGCGGATTACCATTGGCATCAACAACTCGTCCCGAAATTCTTATCTGTTGCGATTTTATTACATTTTCTGGCGCAATTACTATCAAATTATTATCCAGCAATTTGTAAGTATTACCAGTATTTTCCAAAACAGCATTAAGAATATTATCTATTGTAGCATTTCTCATGTTTATTGTAACAAATTTATTTTCGACCGTTTTTTCGTTGTAAACAAATCTGTAATTGGTCTGTTCTTCAATGGTCGAAAATAAGGTCTTCATAGGCACATTTTCGAGTTTCACATTGAGTCGCATCGACTGTGGAAATATTACAGCTTGCAGACTCAACAAATTTACTACTAGTAATGTTATTACTAATTTCATAGTTATTAAAGTTTTTTTACAAGGGTAAAAAATTAATCTACCCTCTTTTTGTAAATCATTTTTTTTCATAATTTTACATGAGTTTAGTTAATACTTTTTTTTATTATTTCAGGTTTGATCTTTTTGCAGGAAGAAACTTACCAGTTTCTTCCTGCTTTTATTTTTTCTAAGTCATATCATAAATTTTTATATATTATTATTTGGTTTTTATTCATTTTATATTCAAATGGTTCTGCTAATTTTAAAGCATTTAAAATCTGTTCTATTGTTTCATTTTCAAATTTACCTGTAAATCTCTCTCCTTTTAATTCTTCTGATTTTATTTCAATAACAACATTAAACCATCGTTGCAACTTAATAGCTATATCCTCAAATCTTTCATTATCAAATATAAGCCTATTATCTTTCCAAGCAACTATTAAATCAATATTTGCTTTTTCTTGTATCTTAATTTCTGGTATTTCGGTTTTATAAGCTTTTAATTTTACTTCAACCTTTTCATCAAATGTCAACTTTTTTTCATTTTTTATATAAATTGCCTTTTGGCTTGGCTTAAGTAATACCTTTCTTTCTCTTTGAATAATTTTTAACCTTGAATTATTAATAATTTCAAGAGAACCTTCTATTAATGTTGTCTCTATAGTATTTGTCTCGGGATAGGCTTTAACATTAAAAACTGTTCCCAGTACCTTTATTGTAATTTCATCAGTTTTTACATAAAATGGATGTGCCGAATCTGATTTCACTTGAAAATGAGCTTCTCCTTCAAGATAAACTTCTCTTTTTTCTCCTCTAAAAAATACTGGATATATAAGTTTACTCCCTGAATTAAGAGTCACAAAAGTTCCATCTGGTAATTTAACCTTTGATTTTGAACCATATGGTACAATTATTTCATTATATGAAAGATTGTAATCTTTTTTATAATAATTTCTATCGACATTTTTATCATCTATGAAAATGTTAATTAAAAACCAAGAAAAAAAACCAATTAAAAAAACTGCTGCATATTTTAATATTGAAGTTATTCTGCTTCTATGAAAACTATAATTATAATCAGTTACTTTTTCTTCTTTTATTGTATTGTGTATATTATATAAAATTTTATTGTAATCAAAATCCTTAGAATATCGATTGCTTGAATCCCAGATTCTTGATAATGATTTTTCAAACTTTTTAAAGTTTTCTTGATTATTTAACAATTCCTTCAAAATATTTACATCTTCCTTGTTTAAATCCTTCTTTTTTAATATTTCTAATATATGTTCAAAAAAATCATCCATTCAAAAAATCTGTTTTTCTAAATATAATTAACACAACTTTATATTTTCCGTTATCGGAAAATATAAAATTTTTAATTTTTTTTGTAAAAAACATATTTTCTGAATATTAACAAATACGTGGAAGAATTTCTCCTGATAAAGCTTCTAATAAACGTTTTCCTCCTGTAATTGTATTTAAAATTACTTTCGAAGGATATTTCTCTGTAACTTCACCAATTATTTCCGCATTTTTACTTTCTTCAAACATTTTCATTATTTCAATAGCTTTAGCAGCATGTTCGTTTTTAACAATCATTAAAAATTTTCCCTCATTTGCAAGATAAATAGGATCAAATCCGTATACTTCGCATACTCCTCTTACAGCCTCACTAATAGGGATTTTTTCTTCATCAAGATAAATTCCATAATTTTTATCTTCAACGATTTCTGAAACAATTGTTGCAAGACCTCCACGAGTAATGTCTCTCATAAATTTAATAGATATCTTTTCTTCAATTAATTTTTGAATAACTTTATTCAAGGAACAACAATCTGATACAACAGACATCTCAAATTTTAAATTTTCTCTTGCACCAAGAATTGCTATTGCATGATCACCTATGTATCCATTTATTATTATTTTATCGCCATTTTCAATGAATTTACCGGTAGCAACATTTTCATATCCCTTATATACAACACCTATTCCACTTGTATTAATAAACAATTTATCACATTTACCCGATGGAACAACCTTTGTATCACCAGTAACAATTTTTACTCCTGCTTTCTTAGCCTCTTCCGACATCGTACAAACAATCTCTTCTAATGCAGTAAAAGAAAATCCTTCTTCGATAATAAAAGAAACTGAAATATATAAAGGTTGAGAGGCTGAAACAGACAAATCATTAATGGTGCCACAGATAGCAATTTTACCAATATTTCCTCCCGGAAAAAATATTGGATCTACAACATAACTATCGGTAGTAAACGTCAAATACTTTTCTTCAATTTCTAATATTGCAGAATCTGTCAATAAATAATCTTTCTCTTCATTAAAATGTTTTAGAAATAAATTTATAATAAGTTCCTGCATCATTCTGCCACCACTACCATGTGAAAGAAGAATTTTATCGTTTCTCATTATTTTATAGTTTTTTTGATTACTATAAAAATAAATGATTTAAACTATTTTTTAACTCACTAATTCTGATTTATTAAAATAAAAATTAAAAAAATTTTTTAACTTTTTGTTTTTATTAATAGTTATTGCCTAATGTTACAGCATCAGCAAACACTTCAGAAGAAACCGCAGTTGCCAATACCGATTCTATGAAAAAAACCTTGCAGGTTATTTACTTTGCAACTTCAGAAAAAACTTAATATAGTTACGACAATCTGTGTTACAGCGGATACAAAACCAATTTGCCAAAACAAACATTTTTTGTAGAATATACATTATTCCTTATAAAACAATGGCAACAGGTAAGACAGATGTCATACATGCTAAAATACCGGAAAAAGCTATTTTAAAAGGACTTTAGTTTAAAGTTATTCAGATTCCTATGCCACACAGTAGCACAACTGAAAGAAACCTGAAAAAACTGAACATGCCACCGCTCATCCGTGGAAACGACCAAATATTACAGGCAGATATACATACAGCGATACCACAGGAAAAAAACAGGAACAACCACTGGGGTTGTTAAAAGTAATAGCATACGACAAACAAGTAATAAAACTTTATTTAATACCGGTAGAAGAACCGAAAACATACAACTAGTCAGAAATAAACAGAAAAATAAATAAAATATATGCTCAGGCAGTAACCCGCCGAGACATACAATGGATGGATAATTTCATAACCAATGAATTGGACATAAACAATAACGGTATTTTTGATTATACCAATAAAGACAACCGTATAGATTACACACCTACCATGAAAGTATTAATAAAATTATACAAAAAAATTTTTTATATTGAAAAACAAAATATTTATGTATTTTTATTAAATTTACTGCATAGACAACGACAATTAAAAGGATACATGCCCTTTAACAAACAATTTGCATTTGTGTTTACACAAGACATGGCAAATGATGCAGCACTTGCGTGTTCTGTTTCCCATGAAATAGCCCATGTTGGTGATTTGTTAGTCCATACAAAGAATAAAGCAGGGAGTTACATATCACAATCCCAATCACTCTGGAGAGCTTTTAACCTTCGCCACACCTTCAGCCTTGAAAACAAGCACATCATATCCAAGGGTACTACAGACGACCTAATGGACTACCCTTCGATAGGATTAGGGCATATCCTCACCGCCACCGCCCTTTACAAATACCAATGGGACTATATCCACAACCCGCAGCCCATGCTATTTGCGTGGGCGGAAGAAGAAGTGAGGGAGATGGCAGGAGGAAAACCTGGAACCTATATAAAGAAACTCTCAGGGAATATTGAAATATCGCCAATAGTTAGGACAGCAGAAGAATTATTCAGTACAACAATTAAAAAAGATTATGCTTCAAATCCAAATAGCATTTATATTAATGCAAATTTTTATGATGTATCTTATGCAGGAATATTACATGCAGTTAATGGTAATGATCCTGTTAAAGCAGAAGAGACGTCTATTTTAGGTTATGTAGTATACAATAATAAATTAATATCAAGTGATTCAAAACCATTAAATTTTTATATAGCATCTAATTCAAACTTAGTTGGTTCTGATGATCTTTCTAAAGTAATTACATCTGGTCAAGGGAACCCACCAACAAATGTTGCTGTGGCCTTTGGAAGATTAGGACCATTAATTATAAATGGGTTACCATATGGAACACAAAATTTATATAAAGAAGGTGCTCCGGCTGATGCCCCATTGATTGGAGAACCACCTACGAATGCTAAAGACTTCTTAATTCAGCGCAGTTCAGCCAAGTATACTTCTTTTTATGAGAAAGGAAACTCTGTGGGAAAAACTATTATAGGTGTAAGCAAGACTACAATTTATATTATTGTGCAAGAGCATGGTTCAGGTGGCTACTCATTAAATGCTATAAGGGACTATCTAATAAAAGAAGGATGTGTTCATGCTGTATTTTTCGATGGAAGTGATTCGTCAATGCTCTTTGAATCTGGCAATTTTCTTGTAAAACAAGGAGAGAATAAAGATGACACATGTGTTGTTGGTATACGTTTTTTAAAAAAATGATATAAGATGATTGTTCTAAAAAAGATTAGTACTGTTTTTTTTATCACATGCATTATATTCTGTGTTATTACTAGTTCATACAGTTTAATTGATTCTGAAGGTGAGGCAAGAGTTCTTGGTTTTGGTTTTCCATTGGTATGGTATACTAAAGACATCTCTGGTTCAATGGCTTGTATAATAGATATAAGAAATTTAATAATTGATTTTGGGGTTTATTTAATAGTATTGTTTTTTATCATTAGAAAACGGATACTATCATATTTATTATTGAACAAATTTTATATTCCATTAATTTTTGTTACCATCTTAATTTTATTATTATTTTCAGTTTGTTTGATGAATCCAACTTTTACACCTATTGATTATAAAGTAGATTATAGTACTATAAAACTTAAGCTGGGCTTTTATTGCAATTGAAAATATTTTAAAAACGCATCTACTCTCTAATATACATTTTTTAGTTAAGAAAATTCTCACAGCTTTACGGATAAAAAGCCACATAATGCAAGCAATGGCTCATGGATGACGGGAATCAAGAAAGAGTCAGGCATAATATGACAGATAAAACAACATTTCGGTTTTCAAGTTAAAAAAACATACTGCCAATTAAAATTAGATTGTTTGAAAGTTGAATGGTGAGAGTATAAATAAGTATGAGAAAAAAAGAATGCTTTAATTCAATATTTACATGCAAATTAGAATAAGATGTCTAAAACAGATTGAATTAATAAAAAAATCACCAAACCAAAAAAATTTGGTATAAATTTTGAAAGAAAAGAGAAAATTTTATATTTTAGATAGGCATATAAAAAAATGTTCTTTGAAATTTATATAAAGAAAGGCAAAAGGCTAATATATTTAATTTAAGGCACCTATTTAGTGTCAATAACATTTACCAACAGTCCCAAGGTACGACAAACAATTTGATGGATTATGTAAGTACTGACAAAGATTATACTGCTATTGAATTAAAGAAATATCAATGGGACTATATCCACAATCCACAAACCATACTATTTGCTTGGGCCGAAGAGGAAGAAGAGGGGGCGATGAAAAAACTTAAGGGCACCTATACAATATGGGTTGGAGATAGTGTTGTAAAGGATAAAAAAGTTTTGGTTTATACAAAAAAAGAAAATAAAATTTACATAAAATATGAGCCAGCAGCAAATGATACAAATAATTATATACATATTAAAATTTATTATAAAGTAAAAGGAAAGAAAGAAGAAATAAGTTCACCTGTAACAAGTGGTTATTGGTGGAATATAAAAACTAAGGAAAAAACATCGATAAAGTTGGATTCTTTACCAGAAGGAAATTACAGGATATGTATAAGAGAAAACTTGGATAATGCCTCAAAAATCGATACAATCACTTTTTATTTAAAAACAAATATTTGCGAAGAATATGAAGTTAAGAATATAAGCTGGTTAGGTCAGCTTTCCACGGAAATCAAAGGAAGGAAAGGAAGGAAATGTCACTGGTGTAGTACATGGGGTAAATGTTGTGATGGAGGTACGCCATATGATACATGTTTAAAAGATAAGAAGTCGAAATGTTGTTATGAAGCATGTAAAGATTCTACTTTAAAGACAGTTTGTGATTCATGTAACAATAAGAAAATTTGTAATAAATCGAAATGTAAAACGAATGATTGTTGTTATGAGACCTGTTTGGCTATGATAGAAAAGTTAGGATTAACGACCGAACGGTCCTTAGCAATAGATATAGCAAAGTTGGCCAATGAGAATAGCTGGAAATACCAGAGTGACCTGCAAGCCGATCGGCAGAAATTTGATGAAGGGGTTAGTTACATTGATGGAGCCTTAAAATCGGGTAAACCTGTGATTATTGGGGTTCACTACGAGAAGAGAAAAGATATAGTCAATAAATATGGAAACAATGCCACATTTCACTTTATGGTAATAGTAGGAAAGAGATGTATAAATGGAGAGGAATATTACAGGTTTTACGATCCAGGAAGAACAATAATAGGAGATGGTGCAAACGAATTAAATTTATTAAAAATTGATCGGATAAGAGGGATGATTTATAATTTTTATAAAGATGATAAAACAATTTATACCATAACAGAAGTACGTAAAAATAAATAGATATGAGAGTTTTTATAATAACTATTGTTTTTTTAGTGAACTTGACCTCTTACAGTCAGGAAAATAAACTATTAAAATATTTTTTGATAATAAAAAATGATTCTATAATAAATACTGGAAAGATGCATATAGCGACTTTATGCTCAAAATTTTACAAAAACCCGGTACCCGATTCAATAACTTTAAAATATTTTTTCAATAATGATACAGCAAATATGTATTATGAAGATATAGTTTCCGATTTAGAGTTTCCTGATTCAACATATACATATATTCTAAAGAAAGAGTTTTGTCCGTTATTCTGTAAAGAATTTTTTAAGAATTATTTTTTGATATGTTATGATATTGATAATATAATTTATTTGTCGATATATGACTCTGATCTTGATATGATAATGTCAAGTTATGTAGTAAGCGATTATACCGATGAACATGGTGATCAGGTAACACATAGTATTATTTTCCCGAATAATTATATTGCGTCGGTTGAAATTAAATGGAATGGGGATTATTTTTATAAGTTATTAAAGATAGATATTGATAAAAAAGAATTTGTGTTGATCAAAAATATAAAGTTCACAAATAGAAATATTAGTGTAAATGAGGTTTTTAAAAAAATCCACCAGATATTAGGCATCAACGAGAAAGGAGAACTGATAAAATAAAATTATTATAAAAATATAGGCTTAATAGTTCTTGTAAAAATTGCAACAAGTTTGGTTTTTATGTAAGCCATGTAAATTAGCACTTGGTTAACTTGTAATCAGATTCTGAAGGTTTTCTTTCAGCCGTTTGTTTGAAATAGCAAGGT